>CEWR01149105.1_pt1 | contig 34233 bp, 32 predicted proteins | sample 356321 | NCBI WGS metagenome assembly CEWR01 (sample SAMEA2621551, study PRJEB7988) | marine metagenome | biome: marine biome (ENVO:00000447); feature: mesopelagic zone (ENVO:00000213); material: "saline water (ENVO:00002010), including plankton (ENVO:xxxxxxxx)" | depth 790 m
CTACTATGGATATCTTCCTATTTTGTCTATGAGAAGAATTCCTACAGACGAGCCAATCAACCTCTTTATTAAAAGAAGTTTTGATATCTTCTTTTCTTTAGTAGTAATTATTGGTATTTTATCTTGGTTAACACCTATTCTTGGATTGATTATTAAATTTGAATCTAAAGGTCCTATTTTCTTTAAACAAAAAAGAAACGGATTGGATTATAAAGAATTTTATTGTTATAAATTTCGGTCTATGAAGCCTAACCCAGATGCACATATTCATCAAATAAAAAAGAATGATCCTAGGGTTACAAAAATTGGTAAAATTATTAGAAAAACCAGTATTGATGAATTGCCGCAATTTATAAATGTTCTTAAAGGCGATATGTCTGTAGTTGGCCCAAGACCTCATATGGTGAGTCATACGCATATGTATGCTGAAAAGATTGATAAATTTATGGTTCGTCACTTTATCAAACCAGGCATTACAGGTTTGGCTCAAGTAAGTGGATTTCGAGGCGAAGTGGAAGATGATAACTTTATTACAAGTAGAGTTAAATATGATATATTTTACCTAGAAAACTGGTCTATTTTAATGGATTTACGAATTGTATTTAAAACAGTTTTTGATGCTTTAGGAGGAGACGATAAGGCATATTAAATGCTCTCTATTTTTTTTATAAAGCTGTCAAATTGTTTTTCAAATGAAAACCTATTTTTAGAAACAGTTTGGATATTATTCTTGGATAAATCAACTAACATATCTTTAGAAAAAGAATCTATAAAAAATTGTAATTTTTCATAATCTGCAACTGGAATATTCCACCCTAAATTGTTATCAGTAACAATATCTTCACCTTCACCACCTGCAAAATATAATATAGGCAAGCCCAATCGACTTAACTCAAATATTTTTGAGGGTACCGACCCATATATTCTATTAATTAAGGGGACAAAACCTATATCACAGTTTAAAAGCTCTTTATGAAGTAGCTCTCTTTCAATAGCACCATAATAATAAATATTTGGCTTTTTCAACATTTTAATAAGCTCGGTTTCTGGACCAGACCCGTAAATATGAAGACTTATGTTTTTTGTAAAGGTGATATCAGAACATATTTTATAAAGCCCTTGTGCGACTCCTAATAAGCCTGCATAGACTATTTTTATTTCATTTTTAACTTCATCAATGTTTAATTGAGGGGTATAAAAATCAGGATAATTTCTATAAAGGAATAAAGGGCTATTAATTTCAAAAGATTGAATATGTGTAAGAATTTCTTCAGATTGCCCTAAAATTAAATGAGACTTTTTGTAGCAAAATTTCTCCATTTTTGATAATATATTATAATAGAATCCTTTTTGTAATAATCCCATTTCCAATCCAGCTAAAGGCCATAAATCTGAAACATTTAAAATTATTTTTTTTCTTAAAAATGTAGTCCAAAAAACTGCAGTAAAACCTACAAAAACTGGAGAATATTGAATGACTACTTTTTTAGGTGTTTTTTTGAATATTAGAAAAATCATTAAGCTCAATGAAAAAGAAATCATAGATAATAGCCTAACAAATTTATTTTTAGATTTAGTTGGCCATATCCATAACCTAAATAAAGTTCCAAAAGGTTCTTCTGTTTTTTTTAAAATGGAACCTCTATAATCCTTAAATGTTTTTCCATCAGGATAATTAGGAAAAGGACAAACTACAGAAACGGTATAATTATTTTTGTAGAACCCATTTACCATAGAATTAATCCTATTGGAGGCAGCGCCACTTTCAGGCGGAAAATAATTAGTAATAATAAGTATTTCTTTATGCTGCATATTTGGCAAAAGGATTCTTTTTAAGTATTTATTTTTGAAACAAATTGTTTCAATTTCCCACGTTTATTTCTTTTTAAAACAGCTACTCTTTCAAAGTTTAAAATAAGATTACTTTCTAAATAATTAAAAAGCTCTTTTTTAACTTTATGTATTTCATTTTTATTTAATTCATTATCAGAACAATAAATAATAGTAAAGGAATCTATTTTAGTTTGTTCGATTATAAATTCTTTTACATTTCCATCTTCTTCAATTACACTTTTGGTTACATAATAAAAAGTAAGTCCAGGCACTACTTTTCCGCTTGGTAATTTTGCAATATCATTGGTTCTACCTACAAGTTCTTTTAATATAGGAGTTTTATAAGTGCTGTTTTCAGACAAAACTCCAGTATCACCAATTTCATATCGAATAAGAGGATTTGCCTTATTGTATAAAGAAGTAATTACAATTTTACCAGACTGACCATTGGGCAAAACCTTATTATTTTCATCTAAAATTTCAATAAAAAGCGTTTCACTGTTAACGATAAATTCATTTTTTGGATTGGTAAAACCGATTAAGTCCAATTCAGCAGCTCCATATTCGTTGATTATTGGAACTCCCAGCCAAGTTTCAAGTAGTTGCTTATCTTTTTCAAAAAGCATTTCACTAGTGACCACACATTGTTTTAATGTGGGGCAAACTTCCGTAAGAATTGTGTTTTTATTCTTTAAAAATTTTGCAAATAATACAATGGAGCTTGTATAGCCATTGATATATTGAAACTTTTTTGATTTAAAAAGTTCATAATAAGATGCTAATTTTTCATCAGATAAATCAAAAATTGCAAATCGAAACCGATAGCTTAATAAATCTTTTAATCGCTCTTTTTTGTTATTTAAAAATCCCAACGAAATTCCATAAAAACGAGCTTGATAAGATTTGTTAAAATCTATTCCATGCCATCCAAACCGATTAATAATTTCCGCCCAAGTTAAGGCATGACAATAGTTGTCTTTCGCGAATATTAACGGATGTCCACTAGAGCCAGAAGTTTTATTGATATAAGAATTCTTTGTTGAATACCCTTTTGAAAAACGTAGTTTTAAAGGAACTTGCAAATCTTTTTTCTGCATAACAGGAATTTCTTCCCATTTAACAACTGATTTTTCGGCAATAAATGACTTATAAAAAGAATTGTTTTCAATATGATAACTAGCAATACGAGTTCGTTGCCCTTTAATATAAACTTCATATTTATCCTCAGGGATGTCTTGAATTTTCTGTAAATGCTCTTTTGCCTCCTTAATAGGAAAGCCACTTAACTTTAGAGTTAATTCAAACAAATTCAATGCAGTAAAATTAGGGCATCAATTTACAAACAATTATTTTTGATACCTTAATATACTTTTCAAAAATGAATATTTTAATTTTAGGTTCAGGTGGTCGAGAGCATACATTTGCTTATAAAATAGTACAAAGTAACAGATGTAGCCAGCTTTTTGTAGCCCCAGGAAATGCAGGAACATCAGAGATTGCAATCAATATTTCAATTTCGGTCAATGATTTTGAAGCCATTAAAAACTGTGTAACCAGGAATGATATTAAAATGGTCATTGTAGGCCCTGAAGATCCATTGGTAAATGGAATTGCAGACTATTTTCTTTCATCTCCAGAATTAAAAAACGTAATGCTTATTGGACCTTCAAAAGCAGGTGCATTATTGGAGGGGAGTAAAGAACGCGCTAAAGAGTTTATGATAGATCATAAAATTCCAACCGCAGCATATCAAAGTTTTACAAAAGAAACTTTAAAAGAAGGACAACTATTTTTAGAAACACTAAACCCACCATTTGTTTTAAAAGCAGATGGATTGGCGGCCGGAAAAGGAGTTTTAATCCTTAATAATATTGAAGAAGCTAAAAATGAATTAGAAGATATGTTGTCTAATTCAAAATTTGGAGCAGCAAGTTCAACAGTTGTTATTGAAGAGTTTTTAGATGGAATAGAATTAAGTGTTTTTGTTCTTACAGATGGGAAAAATTATAAAATATTGCCCACTGCTAAAGATTATAAGCGAATTGGAGAAGGAGATGTTGGATTAAACACAGGTGGTATGGGAGCTATTTCGCCGGTTCCTTTTGTAGATGATGTTTTAATGCAAAAAATAGAAGAGAGAATAGTTATTCCAACCGTTAACGGACTTCAAAAAGAAAACATAGACTATAAAGGATTTGTTTTTATTGGCTTAATAAATGTTAATAATGAGCCCTTTGTTATAGAATATAATGTTCGAATGGGAGATCCAGAAACCGAAGTGGTGCTACCTAGAATTAAAAGTGATTTAGTGGAGTTGTTTGAAGCGACTTTCCATCAAGAGTTAGATAAAACTTCCATAGAAATTGATGAAAGAGCTGCTACTACAGTAATGATAGTTTCTGGTGGTTATCCCGAGGCGTATGAAAAAGGTAAAATAATTTCAGGAATTAAAAATATTGAAGATTCTATTGTCTTTCATGCGGGTACAAGCATAAAAGATGAAAAATTCGTGACAAACGGAGGACGTGTTTTAGCAATAACGTCTATGGACATGAATTACAAAAAGGCACTAAAAAAATCGTATCAAAATATAGAAAAACTACATTTCGATGCGATGAATTATCGTAAGGATATAGGTTTTGATTTAACCTAAATATCTATGAGCAGTAACACTTTTGTCATCACTACCTTCTGTTGCGTCGTATTTTTTAAGTTGTCTAATCCAATAAACAATAGCTACTGCACAAATAATCATAAAAACCCATGACATAAAGTTTGCAGCCCACCAGTTTGATAGCTCTAAAGCACGAAGTGCGTTAAATGGTGCAAATGCTACACCTTCAAAAAAATCTTGAATTCCTCCAAAAAACCCTGTCCAAGTCATATCTTTATGTTTTAAGATAGCAAAAATATAAATTAAGAACCATGCTCACAAGCTTTTTTAGTAATTCTAAACCATTCCATTCTATAGTGGTGAGTATATTTTTGTTTGCAGGATGGTTTTTTTATATAATTCAGGATGTAAATGAAGCAATTAATTATGCAGAAATTGCAAAATCGTTACTTCAAAACGCTGTTTTTTTACTGCTATTTTTGCTATTGAATTTTACCATAAAAAAAAACCGCCTTACCAAATTAAACTCCTACGCGTTTTTTTTATTTTGTTTTTTTATTTTAACGAATCCTATACTTTTTAAAGAGTCCGACCCTGTCTTCTCTTTATTGTTTTTATTATTGGCTTTGCGAAGAATTCTCAGTATAAGTTCGAAAAAAAACAGTGAAAAGAAAATATTGGACGCTTCTATTTGGGTTACAATAGCTGCACTTTTTTATTTTTGGAGTATTTTATTTTTTGTTATTTTATTTATTGCAATTATTCAATTAGCATCAAAAAATTATAAGCTTGTTTTTATACCATTTGTAGGTTTTATTTCCATTTTTATTTTAACAACCACCTATCAAATAGTTTTTAATGACAACTTATGGTGGTTTTTGGAATATAAGCAACAAGTTAGTTTTGATTTTTCTCCATATTATTCATTAAAAATATTAATCCCTGCTATTTTTATAATGTCGCTTGGGATATTTGGTATTCTATACAAATCGATACATATTTCAAATACTCCCTTGAAAGAAAAATCCAAATATTGGATTCTTATTTTTTTTTTATTAATAGGACTGTCCTTAATTGTTTTAACTGAAAATAAGAATGGAAGTGAGCTCATATTTTTATTGGCGCCAATTTCAATATTTACTACCAATTTTTTAGAAACCATTTCTAAAAAATGGATATCAGAACTATTTTTATGGTTGATATTTGTGTTTCCAATTGTAATTTATTTTTTATAAAATGAATTTAGTAGACATCGAAATACTACTACAAAAACGACTGCAATATCCTTACAAATGGTATCGTAAACAGAATGACACTTGGGATAAGTACACTAATTTTATTTATGAAATTAACGAATGGGAGGCTTTAATTTTTGAAATTTCATTGACTGTAAAGAAATACCAATTAGATAAGCAAGAGTTATTTTATTACGCTATCAATCGATGGTTTAATTTTTGGAGTGCGATGGCGGTTGAAAAAATATTTTGTTCTTTTCCTGAAATACAGGCAGCTTTTAATTTAAGAACTAAATTAGTAGATTTTACGTTAAACGACATTCCTTTTGATCATAAAACTTCTGTTTTTCCAAAAGGGTTTAACAACGATATATTTTATGCAAAATCGCAAAAAAGAGAACTAATTAATTGGCTTTATGACAACCAGAGCAATCAAAAAAGACATCATTTAAAAAACAGATTATTTATTATTGTTTATGCAAATAATGGAGAACATTGGAAGCTAAAAGCAGCTATAAGTTTACTTATTAAAGAAATTAAAAACTATGTTCTCAATTTTAATCCTACCCAATTACAAAAGTTTATTTTTACACCTCAAAACGAAACTTTTAGCGATATAATTTGGGTAGAATTGAATTAAAAACCAAAAAATACCGATTTCCAATTAATGAATTACATAGGCTCCAAGCAAAAACTATTTCCTTTTATATCTGAAACTATTACAAACGTAGTGGGTGATGATCTTTCTCAGAAGACTTTTTGCGATTTATTTGCTGGAACTGGAATTGTTGGTAGAAATTTTAAAACTCAAGTAAAAAATGTTATCACCAACGATGTAGAGTTTTATAGTTATGTCTTAAATAGAAATTATATTGGGAATCATAAACCGGTTTCTTCAGAAGAATTAATAAAAAACCTTAATTTAATAAAGGGCTTAAAAGGATTTGTTTTTCAAGAATATTCTCAAGGTGGAAAAGCAGGAAGAAATTATTTCAATTCAGAAAATGGACAAATTATAGATGCAGTAAGGATTCAAATTGAAAAATGGAAAACCACTTCAGAAATCAATGAAAATCAATATTATTTTTTATTAGCAAGTCTTTTAGAAAGTGCCGATAAAATTGCAAATACAGCTTCAGTTTACGGTGCTTATTTGAAAAAAATAAAACCTTCAGCAGCAAAAAAACTATTCATAAAACCTGCAATCTTTCAAGAGACAATTAATAAACATCAAGTTTTTCAGAAAGACGGTAACGATCTTATTAAAAGCATTACCGGAGACCTATTATATTTAGACCCGCCATATAATGCAAGGCAATACGGTGCTAACTACCATTTGTTAAATACTATTGCAAAATATGATACCTTTGCACCCAAAGGAGTAACAGGTTTGCGTGAATATTATAAAAGTGATTATTGTAAAAAAAATGTTGTGCTTCAATCGTTTACGGAACTATTGAAAAATGCACAATTTAAATATATTTTCTTAAGTTATAATAACGAAGGATTAATGGATTCGGAAATCGTTAAAGAAACGATGAAGAAATTTGGAAAGTACGATTTAGCAACTACTAAATATCAACGTTTTAAAGCAGATAAAACCGAAAACAGGAATCATAAGGCAAACCAAACAACTGAATTTTTACACATTTTAGAAAAAATCAATTAAAGAATAAAGATATGTTTTCAGAAAAAGCAAACGCTATTTTTAAAGAAGTTATAGATAAATATCATGTTATTGATAAAGTAGATCAATCTTTTAGCAATCCATACGATTCTAAATCTCAAAACTTAGAACATTTACTATTCAGAAAATGTTGGATTGACACGGTGCAATGGCACTATGAAGATATTATTCGTGATCCTAATATTGATCCCGTAAGCGCTTTGACTTTAAAAAGACAAATTGATGCTTCTAACCAAGATCGCACAGATATGGTAGAATATATTGATAGTTATTTTTTAGAAAATAATAAAGGTGTCCATACTAAAGCAAATGCTACTATTAATACCGAAAGCCCAGCTTGGGGAGTAGATCGCCTTTCAATTTTAGCATTAAAAGTATACCATATGAATGAAGAAGCAATTAGAGAAAATGCTTCCGAAGTACACAGAAATGCCTGTCAAATTAAACTAAACATACTACTTGAGCAACGAGTAGATTTAAGCACCGCAATTGATCAACTATTAAACGATATTGAAAAAGGTGACAAGTACATGAAAGTTTACAAGCAAATGAAAATGTACAATGATGACGAATTGAATCCTGTACTTAGGGGAGGAAAATAAGTATATCGATTTAAAACTTTTAATGTCGTTTAGAGCTCAGGCGAAGAATTTCTATAATTGAAAAAACCTACCAACATACTAGTTATTCGTCTTTCAGCAATGGGAGACGTCGCTATGATAGTACCTGTGCTTCGCGTTTTTTCTGAAACTTACCCAGAGGTTCAATTAACAATTTTATCTAGAGCTTTTTTTAAACCTTTTTTTCAAGATTTTTCAAACGTAGTGTTTCTTGAAGCAGATGTAAACCATAAACATAAAGGCTTTATGGGACTTTTAAAGCTTTCAAAAGAAGCAAATAAGCTAGGAGTTAATGCTGTGGTAGATTTACATAATGTAATTCGATCTAAAATTATTACCCGGCATTTAAAGGTGTTGGGAAAAAAAACGGCGACTCTAAATAAAGGTAGAAAAGAAAAAAAATTGCTAACCAGAGTGAAAAACAAAAACTTCAAGCAATTAAAAACAACTCATCAGCGATATGTAGATGTTTTTGAGGCGCTAGGCTTTTCTTTAGACTTAAATAACTTTAAACCATTACCCAAAAAAGAGTACAATAAAAACATATTAAACCTCTTAGGTAAAAAAAACAAAAGTACTATTGGAATAGCTCCATTTGCGGCCTATAAAAGCAAAATGTACCCTTTAGAGTTAATGAAAAAGGTTATTGCAGATTTAGATAAAGAGCATCAATATCAAATAGTATTATTTGGTGGAGGCAATAAAGAAATAACTCAACTAGACACTTTTGAAAACGAATATTCTTCTGTAGTTAATACTGCTGGGAAACTTAATTTCACAGAAGAATTAGCATTAATATCAAATTTAGATGTAATGATTTCGATGGATAGTGGGAATGGCCATTTAGGAGCTATGTATGGAATCCCAATAATTTCTCTTTGGGGAGTTACCCATCCATTTGCTGGATTTTCCCCTTTTGGGCAACCAAATGATAATAGTTTATTAGCAGATAATAATAAATATCCACTATTACCGACTTCAATTTATGGGAATAATTATCCCGAAGCGTATGAAAATGCAATGGAAACTATAAAACCTAAAGAAATAGTAAATAAGGTGGAATCAGTTTTAAAAGTAAAGAAATAATTAATTTCTAAACATCATCATAGTCTATAGTTAAAGTGTCTGTAGTTGGATGTGCTTGACAAGTTAAAATTAACCCTTCAGCTATTTCACTTTCTGTAAGTATTTGATTTTTAGACATAACAACCTCACCTTCAGTAATTTTAGCAACACAAGATGAACAGACTCCTCCTTGACAAGAATAGGGAGCATCAATATCATTTTTTAAAGCAGCCTCTAATACAGTCTCCTTTTTTGACATTTTTATGGTTTTTGTTTCCTCATCAACAACAATAGTTACTACTGCAATTTCTTCTTTATCTTTTGCGCTCATTTCAGTAAAATTTCTTGCAAAAATACAAAGGATTTATAATTTAAAACCATGCTCTTCTTTTAAAAATTTAAAATGATTTTTAAATTGCATTGATCGATTTTTATTTTTTAAGTGAATAATCCTATATTTTTTAAAAAGAAACGTATTTTTACACTTAATTTTAAAGCAGATACACTAAATACGAAGCTTTTAAGTTTCAGTATTATATAATAAAACAAAATCATTTTGAAGGGAATAATAAAAGCAACAATTTTTTTAATGGCCGTATTATTTATGGCCGCCTGTTCACGTAAAAAAAACACGTTTCTAAGTAGAACCAAGCACTCTGTCACTTCGGAGTTTAATATATTATACAATGGAAACATTGCTTTTGAAACAGGTAAAGAACAATTAGCAGCAACTTATAAGGATAATTTTTGGGAGACACTTCCTGTAGAGCGTATAGAATTAGAGGAAAGTAATGTATTACCTGGCGAAAGTAAAGATGAGAATTTTAATAGAGCTGAAGAAAAAGCTGCAAAAGCGGTTCAAAAGCACTCTATATACCTAGAGGGTAAAGAATACAATCCACAAATAGATGAAGCATATATTCTTTTAGGAAAAGCAAGATATTTTGATGGCCGTTTTGTGCAAGCGCTAGATGCTTTTAATTTTATTTTAAAGACCTACCCTACTTGTGATAATATTAATCAAGCAAAAATTTGGAAAGCAAAGACTCATATTCGTTTAAATAATGAAGAAGTAGCAATTGAGAATCTGCTTAAAATGAATAAAAATAAACAGATAAATAAGGGAGATCTTGCAGATGCCTCCGCTATTTTAGCTCAAGCTTTGATTAATTTAGATTCAATTGAAGTAGCATTACCTTATATTAAGTATGCTTCAGAAAACATTAAAGACTTTGAGCTTAAGGGGCGATATACATACATAACAGGACAACTTTACGATCAATTAGAGAAAATAGATAGTGCTAACTTGGAGTTTGATAAAGTTATAGCATTAAACAGAAAATCTCCTCGTGTTTATATGATCAATGCATATATCGAAAAAGCAAGAAATTTTGACTTCACAAAGGAAGATCGTGTTGCTTTTTTAGAGCTTTTATATGATTTGGAGGAAGATCGAGAAAACAGACCATTTCTTGATAAAATTTACAATCAAATAGGGGAGTACTATAGAAAAAACGACAGTATAGATTTAGCTGTTGAATTTTACAATAAATCAATTCAGTCCTATAAAAATGATAGAGTAATGCAATCTGTAAACTATCAAACGTTAGCAGAGATTTATTTTGATGACCGGTATTATAAATTTGCCGGAGCCTATTACGATAGTACGTTAACCAATCTTGATGAAGGCACAAGACAATGGAGAAGAATAAAAAAGAAACGAGAAAATCTTGATGATGTTATAAAATATGAAGATATAGCTTTTGAAAACGATAGTGTCTTACAGTTAGTCAATATGACAGAAGCTCAGCAGCTAAGTTATTTTTCAATTTATACAACTCAACTTAAGCAAATGGCTGTCGAAGATTCTTTAGCAAGAATAGAAAATGAAGAAAACATTTCTAATAATGAATTCTTTAACTCAAATGAAGAAAATTTTAATGAGAAAAAAGGACCCAATGCTGGAGTTAGTAGCTTTTATTTCTATAATTCAACAACAGTAGCTTTTGGGAAACAAGAATTTAATAAGAGATGGGGAAATAGAAGATTAGAAGATAATTGGAGACTATCAGATAAAATATCTAAACTAGAAAATATTGAAGAAGAAGTAGCTGCACCAATAGCTGAAAATGATCTTTATAAACCAGAAACTTACATAGCCTTAATACCTAAAGATGAAAAAGTAATAGATAGTATTAAAGGAGATCGAGATTTTGCTTATTATCAATTGGGATTAATTTATAAAGAAAAGTTTAAAGAATATGATTTAGCGTCTGAACGACTGGAAGCTTTACTCTCATTTAATCCTGAACAAAGATTGGTTTTGCCGACTTTATATAATTTGCATAAAATTAATGAAGTAATAGGAAATGAAACACTAGCTGCTCAATATAAAAATGAGATTATAACCAGATACCCCGATTCTAGATACGCTGAGATATTACTAAACCCTAATGCAATATTAGCTACAGATGAATCAAGTCCAGAATATAAATATGGTGAGTTATATAAAGATTTTGAAGTCTCTAAATACCAAAAAGTAATAGAAACGAGTGAAATCTATATTGCTATTTATTTTGGGAATACTATAATTCCAAAATTTGAATTATTAAAAGCAAATGCTATCGGTCGTCAACAAGGATATGAATTTTACAAAACAGCATTAAACTTTGTTTCTTTAAACTATCCTAACTCAGAAGAAGGAAAAGAGGCATTAGAACTTTACAATAACCTGTTGCCTAAAATAGCAAATAAAGTGTTTTTATCTGATGCCGAAAGTGAACGGTGGAAAGTAGCTTATAGTTTTAAAACTGAAGATCGTGAGGCTGCTGAAAAATTACAAGAAAAACTTAATAAAGCAATTGAAGGTACTAGCTATATTGAAATGTCAACATCAATAGATTATTATATCCCTGAGACTATTTTTGTGATGATACACGGATTAAAATCTAGAAAAGGAGCTAAAGGATTCGCAGATATATTAAGTGAAAGAAAAAAGGATAAAATTACAAACAGTCATTTTGAAATCTCTTCAGAAAACTATGCGATTATCCAAATTCACAAAAACCTAGAAGATTATTTAGCTATAGACTTTTCAAAAACTTTAAGTCCAGAAGAAGAAAAGGAAAAAGCTAGATTATTAAAAGTAGAACAAGATAAAGTTAGAGATAAAAGAATAATAGAGGAAAAATCGCGAACAAGAGTAGGAAATAAATCTAAAAGCGGTAAAATTAAAAAAGACTCAAAATAATATATAAAATGTTTTCAGATAAAAAATCGAAAGAATCCGAAGCCCCAAGAACTGGTCAAAACCGAATTAACGATGGGACTACACTTAAAGGGAATATAACATCTAATGGTTATTTTAGGATCGACGGTATAATTGAAGGAAATATAAAAACCCCTTCAAAAGTTGTAATTGGTAAAACAGGAGTTGTTATAGGTACTTTAAGTTGTAAAAATGCTGATATAGAAGGTAAAGTTAAAGGAAAATTAGACATAACAGGCACATTGAGCTTAAGAGCAACAGCAAACATTGAAGGCGAAGTTATTACAGGAAAACTAGCGGTAGAGCCTGGAGCTTCATTTAACGCGACTTGTTCGATGAAAGGCTCCAAAAATATGTCATTAATAAATAAAAAAGAAACTCCATCTCCAATTTCATTAAATCAACAACAAAGTTTAAAAACAGCCATCCAACAATCTGAATCCTAATAAATGTCTAAAAAGGACCATAACGAAATAAAACGTTGGGCAATCCTATCAGGTATCGGAATACAAATGGGTGTAATTATATACTTGTTTGTTAAAGCAGGTAATTGGCTCGATACTAATTACAGTTTAGAAGGAAAAAAATACACTATTTTACTAACACTTCTTGGTGTGGGTGTCTCCTTATTTCTAGTTTTAAAACAAACCAATCGATTAAATAAATCATGAGAAGTAAAAGTTTAATTTTTTTAACCCTATTAGCAGTTTTATTAATTTTAATTTTTGGAACTCACGTTTTTACCTTGCATTACACAAACAATGCTCTTTTCGGAAATCAAATTGTTGAATCTTATTTGATAAATTATGTTTTAGCAGTTATTGTTTTATTGGTTGTCGAAAAAACACTCAATAAAAATTCTGCTCAAGCTGGCTTTATTTTTATGGCAGGAAGCGCACTTAAATTCCTGGTTTTCTTTTTAGTATTTTACCCTGCTTACAAGGAGGATGGTAATATGGAAACTATAGAATTTACAGCATTTTTTATCCCATATGCAATTTGTTTAATTACCGAAGTAATCTATCTTTCTAAACAGCTTAATAAGCAGTCAACTTAACAATTTTCAGGCAGAATAAAAAAGAGCATAAATAGTTTTTTGTTTCCATAAAGAACAGTATTTTTGCACCGATTTTTAAAGCCAATATAATTTGTTTACTATGCAAAGCAATTTTTTAGCAAAATTACTTACGATCACATTATTGATATTTAGCACGACTGTTAATGCACAACACGAAGTGCATGAAGGAGCGCCAAAGGAAGTAAGTTTAAAAACAAAGATTAAGGAAAGTATTAATCATCACTTGTTAGATTCCCACGATTTTATTTTTTTTAGTGATAGCGAAACCGGAAAACATTATGGTTTTTCGCTTCCGGTAATCTTATGGGATGAAGGAATACAATTGTTTTCTTCATCAAAATTTCACCACGGTGAAACAGTAGCCGAAAATAATGGTAACTATTACAAACTATACCATAACAAAGTTTACAGAACAGATGCTGTAGGAACCATCACACTAGATGATCATCACCATCCAACTCAAGTAAAACCCTTAGATTTTTCAATTACGAAAAGTGTTTTAATGATTATTATCACTGGAATGCTTATGTTCTTTGCTTTTGTTGGAATGGCAAAATCATTTAAAAAAGGTCCTATTGTTACAGGTGCGGGAAGATTTTTAGAGCCAATCATTCTTTATATACGTGACGAAATTGCAATACCTAATATTGGTATTAAAAAGTATAAAAACTACATGCCTTATTTATTAACCGTATTCTTTTTTGTATGGTTTTTAAATTTATTTGGCTTAACCCCATTAGGAGTAAATGTAACAGGTAACATAGCAATCACATTTGCATTAGCATTGATTACCTTTATTATTACCCAATTTTCTGGGAACAAAAATTACTGGAAACATATTTTCTGGATGCCAGGAGTACCGGTACCTATGAAAATAATTTTAGCACCTATCGAATTATTAGGTGTAATCATTAAACCTTTTGCATTAATGATTCGTTTATATGCGAACATTATGGCTGGACACATTGTATTAATGAGTTTGATCGGTTTAATTTTTGTTTTTCAAAACTGGATCGGAAGTAGTTTAACCTTTGTGTTATCATTTGCTATTTCATTGATCGAATTATTAGTAGCTTTATTACAAGCATATATCTTCACTATGTTATCGGCCTTATATTTTGGCTTTGCAGTTGAAGAGCATGATGAAGCACATTAGAGGTTACAAAGTGTAACCAAAGTAAATTTGAATGTTTAATTTTTAATTATATATATTATGGAGATCCCAGCGATTGTAGGTGCAGGTTTAGTAGTAATTGGTGCCGGTATCGGTATTGGTAGAATTGGTGGTTCAGCAATGGACGCTATTGCTCGTCAGCCAGAAGCTTACGGAAAAATTCAAACAGCAATGCTAATTGCAGCTGCGCTTATTGAAGGTATTGGATTTGCTGCATTATTTGCAGTTTAACAAAACCAAAACATCAATTGCAACGGTTGGTTGCAATTGATGTTTAATTAAAATTTAAAACTATTTAAAATATACATATGGAAAAGTTAATTAACGATTTCTCTTTTGGACTTTTTTTCTGGCAAATGGTACTTTTTTTAATGTTACTATTTTTATTGAAAAAGTTTGCTTGGAAACCGATATTAAATGCTCTTAATGATAGAGAAGAAGGAATAAAAAATGCACTAGAATCTGCTGAAAAAGCAAAATTAGAAATGCAAAACCTTCAAGCTGATAATCAAAAATTATTACAAGAAGCTCGTGCAGAAAGAGAAGCGATGATTAAAGAAGCACGTGAAATCAAGGAGAAAATGATTTTAGATGCTAAAGAAGAAGCAAAATCGGAAGCAGATAAGATGATTATTAGTGCACAAGCAGCAATTGAGAGTGAAAAGAAATCGGCTATTGCAGATATTAAAACTCAAGTTGCCAGCTTATCTTTAGAAATTGCTGAAAAAGTTGTTAAAAATGAACTGTCTAACAAAGACAAACAATTACAACTTGTTGAAAATATGTTAAACGATTCTACTTTAAACTAGTATAAAATGAGCGGAAGCAGAGCAGCAAAACGTTACGCAAAAGCAGTTTTATTACTAGCAAACGATGCTAATTTAGAAACTGTTGTGTATGATGATATGCAAACAGTTACAGCAACAATATTGGGAAGTAATGAATTAAATGAAATGCTTCAAAGTCCAGTTTACAAAGACGAAGACAAAAAGGAAGCGTTAAATAAAATATTTGTAAATCAATCTGATACTACAAAGTCACTAATTGCAACCTTAATTACCAATAAAAGAGCTTCTTTATTAAATGCTGTAGCAGCTAGCTATATCGATTTATATAAAGAGTCTAAAGGTATTAAAGTAGCCCAAGTAACCACTGCAGTTTCTCTTTCATCAGAATTAGAAACAAAAGTGTTAGCAAAAGTAAAACAACTTACCGGTAGCGATAAAGTAACTTTGGAAAGTAAAATTGACGAGTCAATTATTGGAGGATTTATTCTTCGAATTGGAGATTTACAATACAATGCTAGTATTTCAAACAGTCTAGCAAAGATTAAACGAGAATTTAGTAAAAGTATATAAATAAATTTCAGAATTAAATCTGAATAATATTATTAAAATGGCAGAAGTTAAACCAGCTGAAGTATCAGCAATTTTAAAGAATCAATTATCAGGTTACGAATCTACCGCTTCACTAGATGAGGTTGGAAGTGTTTTAACTGTAGGTGATGGAATTGCACGTGTTTACGGACTTTCTAATGTTCAATACGGTGAATTAGTAGAATTCGACAACGGATTAGAAGGGATTGTACTTAACCTTGAAGAAGATAATGTTGGTGTGGTATTGTTAGGTCACTCTAAAAGTATCGTTGAAGGTTCTACCGTAAAACGTACCCAACGTATCGCATCTATTAATGTAGGTGAAGGTATTTCTGGTCGTGTTGTAAATACGCTAGGAGAACCAATTGACGGTAAAGGACCAATCACAGGTAAAACTTACGAAATGCCATTAGAACGTATTGCACCTGGTGTAATCTTCCGTGAGCCAGTAACAGAACCACTTCAAACAGGAATTAAAGCTATTGATGCAATGATTCCAGTAGGTAGAGGACAACGTGAATTGGTAATTGGTGACCGTCAAACTGGAAAAACAACAGTTTGTATCGATACGATTCTAAACCAAAAAGAATTTTACGATGCTGGGGAACCAGTATATTGTATATATGTAGCGATTGGACAAAAAGCTTCTACAGTAGCAAATATTGCTAAAGTATTAGAAGAAAAAGGTGCTCTTGCTTACACAACTATTGTTGCTGCAAATGCAAGTGACCCTGCTCCAATGCAAGTATATGCTCCTTTCGCAGGTGCAGCTATTGGAGAGTATTTTAGAGATACAGGTCGTCCAGCATTAATAGTATATGATGATTTATCTAAACAAGCCGTAGCTTACCGTGAGGTATCTTTATTATTACGTCGTCCACCAGGACGTGAGGCGTATCCTGGAGATGTATTTTACCTTCACTCAAGATTATTAGAGCGTTCTGCTAAAGTAATTAATGATGATGCTATCGCTAGACAAATGAACGATTTACCTGAATCTTTAAAAGATATCGTAAAAGGTGGTGGTTCATTAACAGCCTTGCCAATTATCGAAACACAAGCAGGTGATGTATCGGCATATATTCCAACAAATGTAATTTCAATTACAGATGGTCAAATATTCCTTGATGGTGATTTATTTAACTCAGGTGTTCGTCCAGCAATTAACGTAGGTATTTCTGTATCACGTGTGGGTGGTAATGCTCAGGTTAAATCAATGAAAAAAGTATCTGGTACGCTTAAGTTAGATCAAGCACAATTCCGTGAATTGGAAGCTTTTGCTAAGTTTGGTTCTGATCTTGATGCAGCTACTTTAAGTGTTATTGAAAAAGGAAGACGTAACGTTGAAATTTTAAAACAAGCACAAAACGATCCATTTACAGTGGAAGATCAAATTGCAATTATTTATGCAGGATCTAAAAACTTATTACGTAATGTACCTGTTAATAAGGTAAAAGAATTTGAAAGAGATTTCATTGAATACCTTAATGCAAAACATAGAGATACTTTAACCACTTTAAAAGTTGGTAAATTAACTGATGAAGCAGTTGAAGTATTATCAAAAGTAGCTAAAGATTTAGCTGCGAAGTATAATAATTAGTCCTCAGTAAACAGTATTCAGTCGGTAATATATGCTGACTGAATACTGCATACTAAATACTGAAAAAAAATGGCAAATTTAAAAGAAATACGTAATAGAATATCTTCGGTATCCTCAACGATGCAGATTACCAGTGCCATGAAAATGGTATCTGCTGCTAAATTGAAAAAAGCCCAAGATGCTATTACAACTATGCGTCCTTATGCTGATAAGCAAACCGAATTATTACAAAGTTTAAGCGCAAGTTTAGATGGAGATATTGGGAGTGATTATACAGCCGAAAGAGATGTAAATAAAGTTTTAATAGTTGCTATTTCTTCTAACCGTGGATTAGCAGGTGCTTTTAATTCAAACATTGTAAAAAGCACGGTATCTTTAATTAAAGATACCTATAAAGGAAAACAAGTAGATCTTTTTACTTTAGGTAAAAAAGCAAACGACGTATTATCTAAAGACCGAGAAATTCTTGAAAATAATATAGAGATTTTCGATGACTTAACTTTTGAAAATAATGCTGTAATTGCACAAAAATTAATGGATTTATTTACGAATGGTTCTTATGATAAGATCGTTTTAGTTTATAATAAATTTAAAAATGCTGCTACACAAATTATAATGAACGAGCAATTTTTGCCAATTGTTTCCGGTCAAAATAACGAGGAAAAAGTAGAAACTGCAGATTATATTTTTGAGCCATCAAAAGCAAAAATTGTTGAAGAATTAATTCCTAAAAGCTTAAAAATGCAACTTTTTAAAGCATTAAGAGATTCTTCTGCAAGTGAGCACGGTGCGCGAATGACAGCAATGCATAAAGCAACTGATAACGCAACCGAATTACGTGATGCTTTAAAACTACAATACAACAAAGCTAGACAGGCTTCTATTACGAACGAAATCCTGGAGATCGTTGGTGGTGCTGAGGCATTAGCTGGATAGTTAGTAAAATTTTAATATATAAAAAAAGCCTTCTGAAATTTTCAGAAGGCTTTTTTAGTTTTTATAACTCTTAAACTACAAGGTTTCTTTAAGCCATTTATAAAACTCACGCTGCCAAATAAGGCTATTTTGGTTGTCTAAGACCCAGTGATTTTCTTCTGGGAAAAACACCAATTTACTTTTAATTCCTTTTAATTGAGCCGCCTGAAATGCAGCCAATCCTTGACCAATAGGAACCCTATAATCTTTCCCTCCTTGAATAATTAAAATTGGTGTATCCCAATTGTCAACATAAGTAGTAGGATTAAATTCGTTATAGGCTTTCTGAGCTGCTTTATTGCTCTTATCCCAATAAGCTCCTCCTAAATCCCAGTTAGGAAAAAATACTTCTTCTGTAGTACCGTACATGCTTCGCCAATCAAAAATACCATCGTGTGATATAAATGATTTAAATCGTCCCTCATGCTTACCTGCTAGATAAAAAGCTGAATAACCTCCATAACTCGCTCCAATACAACCCAATTTATTTGTGTCTACATAACTTTCTTTTGAAATATCATCTATAGCAGAAAGGTAATCTTCCATATTTTGACCCCCATAATCTTTACTAATTTGTTCGTTCCATTCAACTCCATAACCTGGCATTCCTCTTCGGTTTGGAGCGATAATTACATATCCATTAGCTGCCATTAGTTGAAAATTCCATCGGAACGAATAAAACTGACTCAATGCACCTTGAGGACCACCTTGGCAATATAATAAGGTTGGATATTTTTTGCTAGAATCAAAATCGGGAGGATAAATAACCCAAGAAAGCAACTCTTTCCCGTCTGTGGTTGTAGTCATTCTTTTTTCAACCTTTCCAAGATTTGTGTTTGCATAAACCTTATCGTTTGCGTGACTTAATTGCTCCATGTTTCCGCTAGCAATTTCTGCTGAATAAATTTCGGAAGCATGATTCATGTCTCTTCTTTTAACCGCAAGTTTTTCTCCTACTTGTCCAATAATTCCGTGAACATCAAACTGTCCTTCGGTGATTTTTCGTGGGCTGTTTGCTTTGCTTTTTGAAGAAGTTGGAACTGCAATTTCAAAAACCTGAACGGTTCCTAAAACAGGTGCTACAAAAAATATTTTTTTGCCATCATTTGACCAAATAAAACTATTTACCGTTCCATCCCAATCCTTAGTAAGGTTAATGTCTTTACCGTTTACTCGGACAATAATATCGTTTTTATCAGACTCGTACCCATCCCGTTTCATTTGAAGCCATGCTAATTGACCCTGAACAGAAAATGAAGGCGAAGTGTCGTAACCCTTATTGTATTCAGTTAAATTAGTGGTTTTTCCGGTGGCTAATTCATAGCTGTAAATATCGGTGTTGGTACTAATAGCATAGGCTGTTCCACTAGTTTTTTTAGACACATATAATATACTTTTACTGTCTGGCGACCATACATAATCTTCATCGCCACCAAAAGGTTTTTGTGGAGCATGAAAAGGCTCCCCTTTCATGATATCAATTAATTTTCCTTTTTTATCGGAATTTGATAGGTACATGATATGGCTATAATTACCATCTTCCCAAGCATCCCAATGGCGGTAATTTAGTTCATCATAAATGAGTACGTTGCTGTCTTTCACATCGGGATGAAAATCAATTCCCGCAACATTTTTCAACTTTTCATTCTTTACCTTAATTTTATATTCCCCATTTGGAGATATAGATTTATCGGAAAGGTTTGTTTCTTTTTTCGAGATTTTTTTTAATTCACCACCATCTATAGCAACCGAATATAAATTGTTAGTTTTCTTTTGAGTTGTGAAGCTATATTTAGAAACTCCAAAAACAATTTGATTTCCATCTTTTGAAATACCTTTTCCACTAACTCTTCCTAATTTAATAAGACTTTCGGGAGTCATATTTGTTTTTTGTGCCATAGTTAGCGTTGATACGAATATTATTAGAATAATTGAGATTGTTTTTTTCATAAAGAAAACCTATTAATCCCGATAAGTATCGGAAAGATTATTAATAGGCTCAATTTATTAAATTTGAAGCTATATTTCGTATTAAATACATTCTATTATCAAAACAATCTCTAACCATTTGTTTTCTAAAATTTGCTAATGTATTAACACGTTGTTTTATGGTTGTTCCATAAAGATTTGCAGTTCCAAATTCAGTAGCCAAATAATGCACTTGAGTTCTTGTGGTAACAACTGTTTATCAACTCTTCATGCCTTTCCGACATAGCTATAACTAAGGGTTGAGGTGCAGCCTGTATATAAAGCCTATCATTTGATTTAATAACCTTTACCGCGTCTTCAGGGTTTTAGTAGTATGCATGAAATGTGTTATTTAATTTTAAATAAAGGTAGTATGGACTAATTATTGAAAACATATCAATTGTCATATTTTAGTTAATGTTTACAATACATTTTGTAAATTTAATGCGTTGAAGTATTAAGTAGCATCATAAAAACAACCTATGAAAAAGTATAATCTTTTAGCCTTATTAATAAGCGCAATACTTACGATATGCATTACTACCAGTTGTGGTACTTGTAAAACGGAAAAGGAATCTTTTGCATTAACACAAAACACTCCATTTACTGTTAAAAACACCTATTTTCAAAAGTGGGTGGCTGGTATAAAAAAAGGAGGTTCAGGATTAAATATTTATGCTACTATTGATGAAATATCAGAAGGAGTGATTATGAAAGAGTTTTATTTTCGAGGCAATAGTATCGAGGTAAAATCTTCTAAGGATCCTGTTTTTGTAGGCTATTATAAAAATAATATTAATAAGGATGTTATTATGGATAGCAACTCAACAAATGAAGCGGCTAATACTCCACCTAAAATTTCCCCTTTTAAATTAGAAAATAATGAAGCTGTTTTAAGTTATGAGTATAATAACATAATGTATTATCATAAAATTTCAGATATTGAAGAAAAACAAATAATAGCTTACCCTTCAAGCACTCCTAATAATAAATTATAATAGTACAATACCCCTAGAAATTTAATACTTTTAAATTCTAAAATAAAAAGGATTGAGCGTTTTTAAAAAACTCTTCAAACAGACATTTATATATGGCTTAGCTACTGTTTTACCAAGAGCGTTAGCTATTTTTTTGGTGCCATTATATGTTTTGGTGTTGGGGAAAGAACAATTTGGAGTGTACGCTTCATTGATGGCTTTTTTGATATTAGGGAACGTACTTCTTTCCTATGGAATGGAAACCGCTTTTTTTAGATTTATAAATAAAGAGGATTATAAAAAAGAAAAAATTCAGTCCACAGCCCTAACATCAATAACCGTTTCCACACTTATTTTTTTAGTTTTAACACTTTCCATTAAAACAGAAATAGCAACATTTTTAAATTTTAAAGTGGAGTTTATCACCTATGGATTACTAATATTAGCATTAGATGCGTTGGTAGTGATTCCTTTTGTTTGGTTACGTGCCAATGAAAAACCTACTCGTTATGCCATTATTAAAATAGTTAATGTTTGTATTAATTTGAGCTTCAATTTGTTTTTCTTTTTAGTGCTGCCACTTTGGGCCAAAAACGATGACAATTCTTTTTGGAATGCGATTAATTTAGAGGAAGGAAAAGTAGCTTATGTTTTTATTTCAAATTTAATAGCCAGCGGAATTACTTTTTTAATTCTGGTGCCCCTTTATTTTAAAATGAAACTTTCATTTGATATTAATATTTGGAAAAAAATGATGAAATATGCGTTACCAGTATTAATTGCTGGGATTGCTTTTTCAATTAATGAAGCCTTTGATAAAATTTTATTACGGTACTTATTGCCTTCAGACATTGCAGATTCTGAATTAGGAATGTATGCTGCTTGTTATAAGTTAGGAGTATTTATGACCTTGTTTGCAACCGCTTTCCGATTGGGAATTGAACCTTTTTTCTTTAACCATTCTAAAAGTGAAAATGCAAAAGAAACCTACGCAACGATCACAAAGTATTTCACCATTTTAGGAAGTTTTATATTACTATTTGTAGTTGTTTATTTAGATATATTCAAACAAATACTGATACCAGACAGCAGTTTTTGGGATGCTTTAGTGATTGTGCCCATTATTTTATTAGCCAATTTATGTTTAGGAATCTATCATAATTTATCGGTTTGGTATAAAGTAACCGATCGAACCAAGTTTGGTGCGTATATTTCGGTTTTTGGAGCAGTAATAACATTAACATTAAATTTTTTATTAATCCCAATCATCAGTTATAAGGGATCTGCAATAGCAACTTTGGCTGCTTATGGCAGTATGATGTTAGTTTCTTATTTTTTAGGAAGGAAACATTACAAGGTTCCATATGATCTAAAAAAAATAGGATTTTACCTTTTGCTATCAATCGTATTTTCGGTACTTTCATTCTATGTTTTTGAAGGAAGTATTTGGAAAGGAACATTGTTGCTAACGGTGTTTTTAGGTATGATTTTTGTTTCAGAAAAGAAGGACATCAAACAATTAATTAAAAGATAAAAACAAATTATTTTGTTTTTAAATCAATTTTAAATGAATATAAAAATAATAAACAAATCCAATCATTCATTACCTGAATATGAGACCATCGCTTCGGCTGGAATGGATTTAAGAGCTAATTTAGATACCGCTATAACATTAAAACCATTAGAAAGAACCATCGTAAAAACAGGTCTTTTTATTGAATTACCAATTGGTATTGAAGCCCAGGTAAGACCAAGAAGTGGATTGGCAGCTAAAAAAGGAATCACAGTTTTAAATGCTCCCGGAACCATAGATGCTGATTATCGTGGTGAAATTGGAGTTATTTTAGTGAATCTTTCCAATGAAGATTTTACCATCGAAAATGGAGAACGAGTAGCGCAATTAGTAATTGCAAAGCACGAAAGAGCTTCATGGCAACAAGTAGAAGTCTTAGGCGAAACAGAAAGAGGTGAAGGTGGATTTGGAAGTACTGGAGTGAAATAACAAATTCCTACAAAAGCTGGAATCTCCTGAAAAAGAAATAATAATATTAATAAAAAAGACACCTGCTTTTTGCAGGCAAGACTATGAAAATAATCGTACCAATGGCAGGACGTGGATCACGTCTAAGACCACACAGTTTAACAGTTCCGAAGCCTTTAATACCAGTTGCCGGAAAACCTATAGTTCATCGTTTGGTGGCAGATATAGTAGGATTATTAAATGAACCTATCGAAGAAATCGCATTTATCTTAGGAGATCCAGCTTGGTTTGGAGAGGATGTGATAGAGAGCTTAAAAGAATTAGCGACCGAACTTGGTGCCAAAGCTAGTATTTACAGACAATTAAATCCTTTAGGAACAGGACACGCCATTATGTGTGCAGAAGAATCTCTTTCTGGACCTGCCGTTATTGCTTATGCTGATACATTAATTAGAGCAGATTTTGATTTAGATAAAGATGCAGATAGTGTTATTTGGACTAAAAAAGTTACTAATCCTGAAGCTTATGGAGTAGTAAATCTAAATGAAAAGAATGAAATTACTGAATTAGTTGAAAAACCAACCGAGTTTGTAAGCGACCAAGCGGTTATCGGTATTTATTATTTTAAAGATGTTTCAGCACTAAAAAAAGAATTGCAATATGTAATTGATAACAACATTATAAATGGTGGTGAGTATCAAATAAACGATGGTATTAAACGAATGATGGCCCAAGGGAAAGTGTTTAAAACGGGTACTGTAGACGAATGGATGGATTGTGGAAATAAGGAGGTTACCATAGAAACCAACCGCCGAATGTTAGGGTTTTTAAATGAAAGTAAAGAAGCTTTAGTTTCAGATACTGTTAATTCAATTAACTCAAAAATCATTGAGCCTTGCTTTATAGGAGAAGGAGTCATCTTAAAAAACAGTACAGTTGGCCCTTTTGCTTCCATTGGAGCAAATTCTATCATAGAAGACAGTAACGTTAAAAATAGCATAATACAAACTCATACACTTATAAAAAACGCTACTTTGGACAACGCTATGATTGGAAACCACGCAACCTTTGACGGTAATTTTACCAATGTAAGTATTGGGGATTATTCAACTTTAAAATAAAAATAATTGAAAATTAAATTTACATTTCTAACTCTTTTTTTAATTGGAATTTTATGGGTTCCAATAAGTGCCTATGCGCAAGACAAACCCCCAACCGATGACCTTGGAAATGTAAGTGATGCTTTTCAGGAAAATTTTTTCGAAGCACTAAAACAAAAGGGTATTGAAAATTATGAATTAGCGCTAAATGCCCTTGATAAAGCTGAAGTTGCTGCTAAAGACGATCCAGAAAATAAAGCAGTTGTTTATTTTGAAAAAGGCAAAAATCTTTCCGCTTTAAAACGTTATGAAGAAGCTGAAAACAATTATAAACTATTTTTAGAATGGAGCCCAGAAAAGATAGAAGTTTTGGAAGCTTTATACGATATGTATTATGACGATAAAAACTACGATGCTGCTATTCTATTAGTTAAAAAATTAATATTACAAGATTCGGATTATAAAGAAGACCTAGCTAATTTGTATCACCGCACAAAACAATACGATAAGGCATTAATTCTTTTAGATGAAATAGACGAAGATTGGGGCGAAAGTAATTACAGAAATGCATTAAGATCTCAAATTTATCGAGTTACAGGAAACACTTCGAAGGCAATAAGTAAGCTAGAAGAAAAAATAGATAAAAACCCTAAAAGTGAGCAAGAATACCTCAATTTAATTTTTTTATATAGTGAAGAAGGAGATGTTAAAAAAGCCTTTGAAACTGCAAAAGAACTGATCAAACAAAAGCCAAACTCTCATCTAGTACATTTGGCTTTGTATAAGTTTTATTTAGAGGATAGAGCATCTGAAAAGGCGATTAATTCTATGAATATTATATTTTCTTCCAATCAAATAGAACGTAAAAGTAAGATAAGAGTTATAGAAGATTTTCTGTTATTTACTAAAACGAATCCTAGTTATAAAACGGAAATTTCTGGGTTAATCACTAATGGATTAACAGAAGGGAACAGTCATGTTTATTTGTTGTTAGGAGATTATTATTTATCGGAAGGAGAAAAAGAAAAGTCACTCAACTTTTACAAAAAAGGGATTGATAATGACTCGGACAATTATGGTTTATTAAAAAACACCATATTGTTACAAATTGAAGTCGAGAAGTATGAAGATGCCATTGCATTGAGTGCTTTTGGATTAGAAATATTTCCTGCACAACCTTTATTATATTTGGTAAACGGTGTTGCAAATAACGAATTAAAAAATGCGAATCAAGCCATTGAAATTTTAGAAATGGGATTGGATTACTTGTTTGATGATCCTAAAATGGAATACGATTTTTACCAACAATTAACCATAGCACATACCTTAAAAGGGAATACAAAAAAAGCAAAATTGTATCACAATAAGGCTTCAGAGTTATCGATTACCAATCAAAAAACAGACAATTAAAACGTATAAATGAACCTAAAATTTAGTATATTATTAGTTGTTTCTCTATTTGTTACATCCTGTGGTGGAGGTAAAATGCTTGTTGGTTCGGATACTGCTAATCTTTCCATGTCTTCAAAAGATATAATTAAAACACACGACGAAGCACAACCTAATTTTTCTACCATTGCAGCTAGAATGCATGTACAATATGAAAGCGGTAAAGACAGGCAAAGCCTTACGGTTAGTTTGCGAATGGAAAAAGATCAAAAAATTTGGATCAAGGCGTCTATTTTAGGAATTACACTTGCCAAACTCTACATCACACCAGAATCTGTAAGTTATTACGAAACGATTACGAATACCTATTTCGATGGTGATTTTTCCTTACTAAGTGATTGGCTAGGAACCGATATAGACTTTGAGAAAGCACAAGGAATCTTATTGGGACAATCTATTTTCAATTTAGATAATAAATATAAATCCGATGTTATTGCTAATAAATATAGATTGCAACCTAAAATGCAGCCTCATAATTTTATTCATTCATTATTGGTAAATCCAGATAATTTTAAAATAGCTTCCGAGTCTTTATCACAACCAACAGATAACAGAATGTTTACCATTAACTATGGAGATTATCAAAGTATAGAAGGCGGTTATTACCCTTCAGAGTTTAAAATTATTGCTACTCAGAAAAAGGAAAAAACTATAATAGTAGTCAATTATAAAAAGATAGATTACAATGTATCCATTCGTTTTCCGTTTACTATTCCTAATGGTTATGAAGAAATTCAAATAAATTAAATGAGTAGATTCTATAAATATCTTTTTCTTTTTTTATCAATTTTCTATTTCAATTCGGGAGTTGCTCAAGTTAATAAGCAGAAAGAATTAGAAGAAAAAAGGCAGGCTATTTTAAATGAAATTAAACAAATTAACAGCTTATTATTTGCTACTCAAAAAGAAGAAAAATCAGTTTTAACTCAAGTAGAAGATTTAAATAGTAAAATTACTGCTCGTCAAAATTTAATACGAGTTACCAACCAACAAGCAAATTACCTTTCTCGCGAGGTCAATAACAACCGCACAAAGATTAATCTTTTAGAAACTGAATTAAGAGATTTAAAAGAAGATTACGCATCGATGATTGTAAAATCATACAAAAGTAAATCCCAGCATAGTAGGATTATGTTTTTATTATCTTCTGAAGATTTTTTACAAGCTTATAAACGGCTTCAGTATATGAAACAATATGCTAAACATCGAAAATTACAAGGAGAAACTATCAAGAAAAAGTCTGTTGTTTTAGAAGAATTAAATCAAGGTTTAATTGAAGATAAAAAGAAGAAGCAAATTCTTATAGATGAAAATAAACTTGCGAAAACTAAGCTTTCGAAAGAACTAGAAGATCAAAGTCAGTTAGTATTGGCATTAAAAAAGGACGAAAATAAATTTGCTCGTCAAATTCAAAAAAAGCAAAAAGAAGCTAATAAAATTGACAAAGAAATTGAAAAATTAATTAGAGATGCCATTGTAGCTTCCAATAAGAAAAACGCTAAGAAAAGCGGTACTAAAGTAATCGCTTCCAAAACATTGGCACTGACACCCGAAGCCAAATTAATAGCGGCAGATTTCACAAAAAATAAAGGAAAACTCCCTTGGCCTGTTAAAAATGGAGTCGTTGTTAAACGATTTGGAAATACCAGACATCCTCAATTACCCAACGTGACTACCTATTGTAGTGGTGTTGAAATAACCACCGAAAAAAACGCAAAGGCTAGGGCTGTTTTTAATGGAGAAGTGATGGAAATCCAGAAAATTAAAGGAGCCGCTAAAGCTGTTTTTATTCAACATGGGGACTATATCACTGTTTACCAAAACATGACAAATGTGTCCGTTAAAAAAGGCGAAAAGGTTGTAACCAAGCAAGAAATAGGATCGGTTGCTACCAAAGCAAGTTCTGGTAAATCCGTACTTAAGTTTCTAGTATACCAGAACGACAAAAAAATGAATCCTGCCAGTTGGATTTATAAGTTGTAGCATATCAAAATAAATATGTTGTATCTTTAATTATTGCTTCCCAATATTGATAGCGTTATTTTTAAAATTATGATAAAAAATAAAGTTATACTGCTACTTATTGTTTTAATTTCTACGGTTACTTATGCTCAAATTGTAGATATCCCAGACTCTGTGTTTAAAGATAATTTAGTAAATCAACCAGTTGTTGATACAGATAATGATGGTATTGGAGATACAGATGCAGATATTAATAATGATGGAGAAATACAAGTTAGTGAAGCTGAAGCAGTCATAGGATTACATCCTGTATTTGGTGCAATAAATTCCTTCGAAGGATTACAAAGTTTTATAAATATTGAAGTATTTGAATGTTCATGGGACCCAATCACTAGTATTGATGTAAGCACATTAACTAATTTAAGGGAGTTATTGTTAGAAGAAAACCAATTATTAAATCTTGATATCTCTCATAATACTCAATTAGAATATCTTAACTGTAATAATAACTCATTAACTACTTTAGACCTAAGTGAAAATATTAATTTAAAAACCTTATTTCTTCAAAATAACGACCTCATAGAAATAGATGTAACTAACAATGCCAATTTAGAAATTTTAGCAATCTCAAATAATGATATAAGTACTATTAATTTAAATCAAAATAGCAATTTGATATCATTAGGAATTTCTGGAAATCCTATTGATATAATAAATGTATCAAGCAATTTTTTATTAGAGGAATTACGTTGTGGTTACACTTCAATTTCTACTTTAGAATTGCTAAATAACGTTAATCTAAAACAACTTCATTTTAATAATAATAATTTATCTGCAATTAATTTAACTAATAATGTTTTGTTGGAATTTATAAGTTTTAATAATAATCAATTTATAGAGATAGATATATCAAGTTTAGTTAATTTGAAATATTTCCAAAGTTGGAAAAATCAATTAGTAGGTCTTGATTTTAGTTCTAACCCATTAATGAAAACAATTTATATCGTAGATAATAATCTTACATCATTAAACTTAAAAAATGGTAATAACTCTCAATTATCCAATTTTAATGCTTTTGATAATGAAAATTTATATTGTATTGAAGTTGATGACCCTAGTCAAGCTCCATATGTTGGTTGGAACACTGATTACCAAGTGATTTATAGTGAAGATTGTAGTTTAGGAATTGAGGAGTTTTTAGAAACCCAAATATCATTATATCCTAATCCCACTAAAGGCTTCATACATATAGAAAGTAACAATACTATTAACTCTATAAAAGTATTTGATGTTTTAGGAAAGCTAGTTTTTCAAGAAAACAATCATGTGAATCAACTCGATATTTCGAGCTTGGACAAGGGTTTGTTTTTTGTAAAAATTGAAACCGATCAAGGCATTTCAACCCAAAAAGTAATAAAACAGATTTAAAATGTTCAATGTTTTTTAGTTCAACTTCATTCGCTTTATTATTAGGGTTTCGTGTTTTATCACTAACTCTTTTAATAATTGCTTGATGAAAAGGCGTCCTACTATTGGTTAACGGAATTGCTTTTATAGTTTTAATTTTTAGGTGCAACAATTTTACCTTGCCAACTCATAATACCGCCTAATAAGTTATAGGTATTTTTAACACCTACAGATTCTAAAATTTGGCAAGCATTAACACTTCTAACACCACTTCTGCAATAAACAAAATAGCTTTTATCTTTATCTAATTTTTCAGATTCGCTCATAAAACTGTGAGAATCGAAAAGATCTAATAATACGGAGTTTTCAATTATTCCTTGATCCCATTCCATCGCAGTTCTACAATCAATAATAATTGCATTTGGATCGCTTTCAATTTGCTTCTTAAATTCTAGGTGATTTATATTTTTCATTTATATTTTTTATAATTAAGCTTTCACTTTCTGTTTCACAACATTGCAAAATTAATATATGGGGATATTTATAATATTGTTGTTGGGCAAACAAATTCTGAAAGTGGTGCTTTGGTTTCTATAATACCTTCATATCCACCTCTTACATCTGTTACTTTTTTTACGCCATTTGCTTTAAAAATCGATGTAGCAATTAGGGAACGATATCCTGTTTTACAATGTAAGAAATACTCTTTTTCAGGATCAATTTCTGCAAAATTAGAATGGATAAAATCCAAAGGAAAATTTTCTACTCCTAAAACGTGTTCTGATAAATATTCAGATTCTTTACGTACATCAACAGGTTTTTCAATAGATCCTTTAGCTAACATATCTGAAAATTCATCAGCCGATACAGAACCTATATAGTCAACATCAAAACCTTGTATTTTCCAGTCCGCAAGTCCTCCATTTAAATACCCTAAAGTATTATCATATCCAACCCTAGAAAAACGAGTAACAATTTCGTTAACACGTAATTCATCATCTGCAATAAATATAATTTTTTGGTTAATGTTTAAAATAATAGCACCTACCCAAGGGGCAAAATTACCATCAATACCAATATACCAAGCTCCCGGCACAGTACCTTCATGAGTATAAGTTTCTTTGGAACGCGTGTCTATAACTAATATGTCTTTTTGCTCACTCATTTCTTTAAATGTTACCGCGTCTAAAGGAGTTGTTCCTTTATGCAGAACTTCATCAATACTGGTATTGATTGATTTGTTCATCCTAACATTATTTGGGAAATATTGCGGTGGTGGTTTTAATCCAGTAGTTACTTCTTCAATAAACTCTTCTTTTGTCATATCTCCTCTTAAAGCATAATTGGTCTTCTTTTGATTCCCTAAAGTGTCAAAAGTATCTGTACTCATGTTTTTACCACAAGCGGAACCAGCGCCGTGATTTGGATATACAATTATATCATCTGGTAACTTCATTATTTTATTTCTTAGCGAATCGAATAAATGACCTGCTAAATCTACTTCAGTTAAATCACCTTGTTTTACCGCTAAATCTGGCCGCCCAACATCACCAATAAACAAAGTATCTCCAGTTAATACACAGGGAGTTTTACCGTCTTTATCTGTTATTAAATAAGAGGAAGATTCCATCGTATGACCAGGAGTATGAATTAATGTAATTTTTCCGCCTCCAACAAAAAATTCTTCTCCATCTGCACCATTATAAATATCATATTCTGCAGTTGCATTTGGACCAAAAACAATTTTTGCTCCAGTTTTTTGAGCTAAATCATATTGTCCAGAAACAAAATCTGCGTGAAAGTGAGTTAAAAAGATGTATTTTATTTTTGCTCCATCGGCCTCAGCCATTTTTAAATAAGGTTCCGTTTCTCTTAAAGGGTCAACTATTGCCGCTTCTCCATTAGACTCAATATAATAAGCCATTTCTGCAAGACATCCTGTAAATAATTGTTCTACTTTCATCTATTCTACTTTCTTAAGCGTTGTTAATAAGCTGCTAAATTATTGCATTTTTATAATTAATAAAGTAACTTTTGTTACATTATCTCCTGAACCATGGTTTTTTTGAATTTTCTTGTTTTATATATTTATGATATTTTTCTTGCTTAAAACCAGTATGATACCAATCCACAGCCCCTTGAATACTCATGAAAAACAGGTCTTCGTTAGCTTTTGCCATAAATCCAGATTTAATCATTTTATCTCTTACAGGACCTTTTAAATCAGTAAAAGCAATGGTTACTTTCTTTCTGTTAAAATACTCTAAAACTTCGATTAATGCATAAATTGCACTGCTATCTAAACTATTAATGCTTTCACCGTCAAGAATTAAGAGCTTTAATTGGTCTCCTTTGTAATTTGAATATTCTTGAAGTTTGTCTTTAAAATAAGTAGTATTTGCAAAATTTAATTGTGCGTCAAAACGAACTATTAGTATTTCATCTTCTATTTCTACTTCTTTAAATCGTTTTCGATTTCTATAAAAATGAGTGTTTGGAACTTTACCTAAAACGGCAATATGTGGTTTTGTAGTATTATAAATAAGCATAACCAAAGAAAGTACAACACCTATAGAAATTCCTTCTTTAATTCCAACGGTTGCAGTAAAAATTAAAGTTACATTTAGGATTAGTAAATCTCTTTTTGAAAACGTTAATAATTTTTTTGGCATTGAAAAATCTAACAATCCAAAAACAGCTACTATAATAATCGCTGCTAAAACAGTTTTTGGTAAATAATAAAAAACAGGAGTTAGAAAAAGTAACGTTAAAGCGATAACGGAAGCTGAAACTAAAGCTGAAAGTGGAGTCTTAGCGCCAGATTGTTCATTTACTGCTGTTCTAGAGAAACCACCTGTTGCAGGATAGGTTTGAAAAAATGAACCAATAAAGTTTCCCATTCCTAAAGCGATTAATTCTTGATTTGGACTAATTTTATATTCAGGATGTTTTGATTCTATAGCTTTTGCAACTGAAATTGCTTCCAAAAAAGCAATAAATGAAAGCGTTAATGCAATAGGGAATAAATCTGTTATTATTTTTTTATCAAATGAAGGAATTCTAAAATCTGGTAAACCCTTAGGAATATCTCCAATGATAGAAACTCCTAATTGATCTAAATGAAAAAATTTAACGATTAAAATGGATGTAATAACAACAAATAATCCCGCTGGAATTTTGTTGAAATATTTTTTAATTAATAGTATACTAATGATGGTAAGGACACCAATTAAAGAGGTAAGCCAATGGATTTCGTTGAGATGATGATAAGCATCGTATAATAAGTTTTGAAGCTTATTGTTCCTCTCTAATTGGATCCCTAATAAATTATTTAATTGACTAAATCCAATAATCAATGCAGCGGCAGATGTAAATCCACTGATAACGGGTTTAGATAAAAAATTCACAATAAAACCTAATCTAAAAACTCCAAAAAGTATTTGAAGTGCCCCCATCATAAATGCCAATAATATGGCAAATTCAATAAAATTTTCAGAACCTACTTCGGCTAAAGTTGCAACCCCTGCAGCAACAATTAAAGAATCCATCGCGACAGGACCGACTGCTAACTGACGAGATGTACCAAAAATAGCATAAACTATTTGCGGTATTAACGCCGTATAAAGACCATAAATAGGAGGTAAGCCTGCAATAAGTGCATAAGCAATTCCTTGAGGAATTAACATGATACCGACCGTTAAACCAGCAACTAAATCACCTTTAAGCCATTCTTTTTTATAATTAGGAAGCCAATCTAGTATTGGAAGAATGTTTTTTAAATTCATATGTAACTACAAAAAGATACGTTTTGAAATGCAAAAGTAAGTAATACAAATAGCTTTTTTGTAACAATTAACACAATCCACTATTCTCTCCATCCACTACACTCCTTAAAAGCCTTATTTTTACAAGGGTGTTCAATTTTTTTATGTATTTCTGCAATTGCTTTTTTCTTTCCTTCAAAGAAAATATTTTCTCCGATTTTATCAATAAAACCACCTTTGATTAACACATCTTGACTTATAATTTTTAATCCCGCAATATAAATTCCTCCTCTATTTTCTTGCCATTTTTGTATTTCGTTACTGATCCATTCAGCAGCAGCAAGATCAATAAAATTAATACCATCTGCCGCGATTAACACATACTGTATTTCATTTTCATCGTATAAATTAGATAAGTAATCCGAAATTTTTTCGATAGATCCAAAGTAAAGCGAACCGTCAATTCTTAAAATCTTAATACTTGAACATTCTTTTACGTTTTTATCTCTTATAATATTGATAAGTCTATTTTTTTGATTTAATCCTAACGTAGCTATATTAGGTTTAGAGGTACGTTCCATATAAAAGAAGAGTGAAATAAAAATCCCTATCACCAATGCTTGGTCTAATTCTAAAAAAAGCGTTCCCAAAAAGGTAGCTCCAAAAACAATTAATTCTCTTTTACTGCTTTTTATAATATGTTTAATGTGCTTAAAATCAATTAAATTATAAGCCACCAATAAAATAATTCCACCCATTGCTGGCTTCGGTAAAAAAGCTGCATATTTAGCAAATAACAACACTACTATCATTAGCCCAACTCCAGAAATAACTGCAGCCATCGGAGTCTTTGCGCCGGCTTGATAATTAATACTCGACCTTGTAAACGACCCTGAACTAGTATAGCATGAGAAAAAACTAGAAACAACATTTGATATTCCCTGAGAAACAAACTCCTGATTTGTATTTAATTTTTGATGTGTGTTTAACGCTATTGATCGTGAAATTGCTGCCGCTTCAACCAATCCTAATGTTGCTAAAATTATAGCTCCCATTGTTAGCATTCGCATATTCTCATAGTTAAAATCCGGTATTTTAAA
>CEWR01022602.1_pt1 | contig 34206 bp, 15 predicted proteins | sample 356321 | NCBI WGS metagenome assembly CEWR01 (sample SAMEA2621551, study PRJEB7988) | marine metagenome | biome: marine biome (ENVO:00000447); feature: mesopelagic zone (ENVO:00000213); material: "saline water (ENVO:00002010), including plankton (ENVO:xxxxxxxx)" | depth 790 m
TCTTCTTCTTCTTCCTCTTCGGAAGGTATCACATATACAGGGTTGTCAATTATTTCTGATTCATCACCGCTACAAGCAGTAAAAAAAGAGAAACTTACTACAATTGTAAGTAACACTATTTTAACATTTCTCATCTTTTATTATCTATATTTGTTAAACTAGACACAATGTCTATTCCTAATGATTTTAATTATAGAACAAATATATATAACACACTTAATTAAATAATAATTATAGATTAATTAACGCTAAAAATAAATCAAATTAAAAAAAAATACACACTTTATAGGTTTTTTTAGATGATTTAAAAGATGCTCATTTAATAAAACTAAATCTGTATATGATACCCCTTAAAGAACTTAAAAAGGACTTAATTTTTAATTAACACAAAAGCAGAAAGATATATTTTCGCCATTCTACCCATATCATTAGTGAAATAATGTAAATTTTTTTTAAAAAACAAGAGGAGAATTTCACAAAAGGCAAAATAAAATTTATCTTGCATAACTTAGTTCAAAAGAAAAAGGTCCCAAAACAATAAAATGAAAACAAAAATCATATTACTCTTATTAATAATAGTGTCACAGTCTTTCTATGGACAAGACTACTTAGATAACGGATTGTATTTTTCATCTAAAGAAGTAAATCAAGACCAACGAACTTCTTTGAATCTTACACCAAAGAGTCCGCTTCAACTAGAAGACAAATGGACAATAAAATTTGAAGCTAATTTTCGTGATAAAGAGGGCGTATATGGTAATATTTTTAAAATTATTGGTAATGAAGAATTCAATATAGATTTGGTTTCTCATTTAAAACAAGATAGTGTTAATTTTTGGCTAGTTGTAAAAGACACCATCTTATTTAAATACAAATGGTCTGACATCCCAAAAGGTAACTTTGATAAATGGATGAAGTTTAAACTTGTAATAGACTCGAAAAACTCTTCAATGACCATGTCTATAAATGGTATCAAAATAACTAAAAGTTACAGAGGATTAAAAGGTTTAGAAGAATTTGATATTATTTTCGGAAAAAGTCTTTATAAAAACTTCCCTACGACAGATGTCTGTTCAATGAGTATTAAGAATATTAAAATACTTAATAAGGAAGATGTTGTGGTTCGAAATTGGACCTTAGGCAAGCACACAAAGGACAACAAGGTATATGATAATATTATTGACGATGTTGCGTATGTGCAAAACCCTAAATGGCTCATAGATCAACATGTCTTTTGGAAAAAAGAAAAGAATATTAGTTTTAAAAACCTTCTTGGTACTGCCAAAGACGAAATAAGAAATCGTCTTTTCTTTATAGAGAATGGAGCCATTTATATTTATGATTTAGAAAATAAAAAAACTGACACAATTAAGTTTGAAACCAATACTTTAATAAAGCAATCTAATCATTTTATCTACAATGCATTAAAAGATGAATTAGCGGCCTACTCTATTGAAGATAAAACGTACAACACTTTTGATTTTGAAAAGTTAGAATGGTCTCGTACTGATGATACAGAGGGCAATGAAACTGCATATTTACATCACAACAAAATCATTTCCCCAAAAGACAGTACATTAATCATTTATGGGGGTTATGGTTATTATTCCTACAAATCAACAATAAAACATTTTGACTTATCACCGTTAAAAGTACTTCGTAATTATGACTTGACAAAACAAATAACACCTCGATACTTAAGTTCTACAGGAATCTTAAATTCAAATGAATTTCTAATTTTTGGCGGATATGGCAGTCCTTCAGGACAACAAGGAGTGAATAGCCAATTTTATTATGACCTCTACGCCGTTGAATTTGGATCTTTTAAAAACCCAAAGGTTAGAAAAATATGGGGATTTAAAAATTTATCTTCAACACCTTATGTACCTGTACAATCCATGGTTGTTGATAAAAATTCAGACAGTTTTTACACCCTTATTTATAATAATACGGTTTACAATACACATTTAAAACTTGCACGATTTGGGATCAATGAGCAAAAACTAACTGTTTATTCAGATTCCATTCCATATGAATTTCTTGATATTAAATCTAACGCAGATTTCTTTTTGGATTCTAACAAATCAAAATTAAATGTATTAACTACTGTTGAAAATAAAGTTACTTTATCAACTTTAACATATCCACCGTTGTTTGCAACAGATATATATCAAGCTGAAATAAAATCAAATACTTCATTTAATTATATTTGGATTTTAATTATTCTAGCTGTATTGGTCATTTCTTTCTTAATATTTAAACGCATTAGAAAACGTAAAAAGATTTCTCCAAAAGAAAACACATTTCACAAACAAGAGATAAAAGAACAGCCAATTGTTGTTAAGTCAGAAAAAATCAAAAAATCTGCGGTATATTTATTTGGTGGATTTCAAGGTTTTGATGATAAAGGGAACGATATCACGGCATTGTTTACTCCTACTCTAAAACAACTTTTTATAGTTATACTACTATCAAGTATTAAAAATGATAAAGGAATATCATCCCATCAACTTACAGAGCTGCTATGGCCTAATAAGAATGAGACAAAGGCAAGGAACAACAGAAATGTTAACATAAGTAAACTAAGATTAATTCTAGAGAAAATAGGAGACATTGAAATAAGCAATGAGAATACTTACTGGAGAATGAATGTAGGTGCATCCGTTTTTTGTGATTATTGCATTGTGAAAAATTTATCAAATATCAGCAGAACAAAAAATCTTTCAAAAGAACAGATTTTTGAATTTATAAACATTGTTTCTAGCGGAGAGATTTCACCAAACATTCAAGCTGAATGGATTGAAGACTTTAAAACCGATATCTCAAACTTATTAATAGATGATTTAGATAGAATTTCAACAAGTCAAAATGACCCTAGTGTTCTTATTTTAATTGGAAGTACAATATTAAAATACGCTCCGCTTAATGAAACTGCTATTTCTATAAAATGCAAGTCACTTTATGCTATGGGCAAAAAAGGAACTGCTAAAAACAGCTACGATGATTTCTGCAAAGAATATTACGAAATTTTGGATGCTAAATACGACGTAACTTTTAAAGAAATTATCAGTTGATTTCATAAATTAAAACAATCGGTCTCGTTTTTATAAAAAACAGTTAAAATTAATTTGATTGATTCCCATTTATTAAATCCCTTTAGAAAAGGTTCTTCTACTTTTGAATATGGGCAATCGTATTTTATCATCGTGACTAGCTAGACCTCAATCCGAATTAATAAAGGAACTCTATTAGCGCTTTATACTGGAAGTTTACAATTGGAGTATTTAGATAAATAACTCTCCACTATCAATTGATCAAATCTATTATTTATCAATTCTATACCTATCAAATTTCTGATAGTATACAAATCGTAGATTCTATTAAAAGTGTGCTCTTAAGTATGAACTACTCGCAAAAAACATATACTCTATTTTACAGAATATGATGTTCGCAAAGACAACAATGCTATTTGTATATTTTTATTAGAAACCCTGTTTTTGTTTATTAAAATCACCTAGGAATTACATGCTTTTTATTTCAAATCCTCTTTATAATCAATGTATTCTTTCAACAATTCCTTTACTATTTCTGGTTTTGATAAAGCCAAATCATTAGATTCTGTTGGATCGTTTTTCAAGTCAAACAATTGAATTTTATTCTTCGGCTTTTCAGGCAGTACACCCGGATAATCAGCGGGACTCGCTTGACCTTCCATCTGAGCTAATATAGTTGTTCCATCAGGACCTCTAGAATCTTTCCAGTTGCTAAAATCTCTTACAGTAAATGCTCTCGGTCTATTCACAAATAATTTCATGTCTCCTTTACGAATTGACATGATCTCATTGTTATGCATGCTGAATACTGGTGGATGCGATTTTATTTTTCCTTGAAGAATCTCAGTAATATCGTGTCCATCCAGTTTCTTACTTTCTGAAGGCGTAATGCCTGTAAGTGAAAATAGTGTTGGAAAAATATCTGGAGACCAAAGTGGCACATCCACTTTCTTGTTTTCTGGAAATATCTTAGGATAACGGATCATAAATGGAACTCGAATGCCACCTTCCCAAGTAGTTGCTTTCATTCCTTTAAACCCTCCAGAACTGCCGCCATACCAAGGACCATTATCTGACATAAAAATTACAATCGTATTTTCTAAAATCTTCAATTCTTTTAAAGTAGCCATTACCTCACCTATAGACCAATCCAATTCACGAATTACATCTGCATACAAATCATCTGGTGTTTCTGGACTGTAAAACTGTTCGGACGCTGCCAACGGTTTATGAGGCATTGCATGTGCTAAATAAAGGAAGAAAGGAGCATCCTTTTTTCTTTTTATAAAATCAATTGCTTTCTCTGTATAGTCTTTGGTTAAAAAACGCTGATCTACTGGATATTGAACTGTATCTCTGTTTTCTATAATTTGAACGGGACGCATATCATTAGAATACAAGATTCCATAATACTCCTCGAAGCCCTGATTTACTGGGAAATATTTTTCTTTGTGTCCTAAATGCCATTTCCCAATCATTTTAGTGGCATAACCAGCTTCTCGAAACACCTCAGCCATGGTCACTTCTGCTGTAGAAAGCCCTATTGTATCTGCGGACACGCTGGCATCAGGCGTTGGATTCTTTACCAAGCCATGACGTAGTGGAAATCTTCCTGTAAGCAAAGTAGCTCTTGAAGGCGCACAATAAGGTGTCGGCACATAAAAAGCGGTGCTACTTACCCCTTCTGCTGCAATATTATCGATATGTGGTGTTTTATAATTTTCTTGACCAAAACACGAAATATCTCCATAGCCCAAATCATCCGTTAAAATAAGCAACACGTTGGGTTTTTCTTTTGATTTTGACTTGATGTCAGTTTTCTTGCAACCAAATATAAATACTAAAATAAAAAACACTTGAAAAACTATTTTAAAGCTCCTTTTCATAATTTTAAAATTTAAACTATTTCAATAAATCTATAATTATATTACTTAATACTTTTGCGGCAATAGGGTCATATAATCCTTTGTCTAACATCATTTCTGAAAGTACTACTATACCGACATCTTTAATAGAAATCATGGGAAATCCTTTCATCGTAAGCAATTGTTTTCGCTGGTCTTTACCACGTGCATATTTATGTTCACAACCTGAGACTAACGAGATTATCTTATCACTTTTACGGACTTGAATAAGACCACTATACACTAAAGGCTTTTTATTTTTATCATTATTAAAATAGCGCAAATCCATATGTTTAATCTCATTAAATATTCCAGATTCTGGAATATCAATATGAGCTGTTTCTAGTGGTTTCTTAAGATAATCGCGTATATAAGCAGGAAAAATACCAACAGCTTCTTTTCCTGTATTCAACAGTAAAATAGTAGCACCTTTCTTTAATTCTTTATTGATCAAGTCTCGCTCTTCTTTAGACAGGTTTGACACCTGCACTATTCCTGAAATAATTACCAAGTCGGCTTTTTGCTTAAATGCATTCTTGATGCTATTGACTGCAGCATATTTAACATTTAAATAGTCTAATAAGGGAGCTGTATTTTTTGAAAAATCTACCAATGCTATTTTTTTTAATGCAATTCCTTTAGGGGCAACCCATGCTTGTTTCGCAACGACTAAATCATAATTATTTCGAGAAAGTTCTTTCCCATTTTGCATTAAATAAAGTTTTAATTCCCCGTCCAATCGGTCTCCATTAAAACCATCAGGAATTGTAATCTCGGGTGTTACCCAATGTCTAGAATAATGACCTACTTCAGGTATGTCATAATTTCCTGTAGCCAATACTCTTCCGTCTCTATGGGTTATTTCCCAAACTAAAGTTGAAGGCGCCAATGTGTTGCCATCTACTTTATCGTTTACAATACAAAAACGTGTTGGTAGCTGCTTGCCTGCATAAAAATGTCTCCCCCACAATTCTGCACTAACAAGCACAGGGTTTAATGAGTTTTTCATTCTATAATAGGTTGGGTAAGGTTCTACTCGTTCTGCGTCATATACATTACGAAACCATGTAATACTAGAAAAATTATGCATTCCAGCTAGTTTCTCATGTGTTCTTCGAACAGCTTCTGCCAACTCTGAAGTTAAAAAGGCATTGTTTTCTAAACTATACTTTGGATCTCCAAAAGGATACGCCTGATTGCCCACATGTGTTTGAGTGTTTTGATGTTGCCATAAATACGAACGTGTATGATGTCCTGTTTCTGTATTAGGATATCCTGTTGACCATTCTTGACTTATCATAGGGCGGCCTGGCGTTTTTCTATCCATAAAAGGTTTCCCCTCAAAATTGTCAAATAATGAGCTATGGTACCAACCAGAATAGTTGTGACCATCATCTATATCACCATCATCAAATCTTTCAAAGAAGGTATTATCATGTTCATGATGCACTTGTTTTCTTGAGTATCCTGAATCAAAACAGATAGGCCTTGTAGGATCAATAGCACGCATGTCTTTTACAACATCTGATACAATCCCCATTTTAGTTTCAATGCGCTCTACGGCATCTTCGTTATGTGTAAAATTCATTTCATTGTTAATAGTCCAATATAATAATGAAGGATGATTTCTGTATTTTCTCATTAAATCCAACCATTCTTGCTTCCAAACATCTAATAATTCTTGCTTAGGGATTGAGTTTTCTCCAACACCAATCATCAACCAAGGCCAAGTACCTTCCATACTAACACCTACCCCATTTTTATCTGCGGCATCTAACCAAACTTTACTATAGGGTATGGTATGACTTCTTGTTACTGCAATGTTTCCATCATGGTATAATTGCATCGTTTTGTTGGCTAGCGAAGCATCATTTATTCCCAATGCATGTGGGGTATGGTTCGCTGCTCTTAGCCAATACTGATTCCCATTAAGATAGAAAAAATCTCCACGTGTTTCAAAGGTTCTAAACCCTGAAGAGATAGATTCTGTATCCAAAATCACTTTTGATTTACGATCCTTAATACTAAAGTTGAAATTGTAAAGATTAGGTGTTGTAGGTGTCCATAACTTAGGTTCTAAATCTGTGATCTTAAATAAAAAAACTTTTTCTTCTCCTGCCTTTAATACTCCTTTACTTAAGGATGTTTCAGATGCTAAAAGAGAACCTTTTTTGTTGTCTGAAATACTAGTATTCAAACTAAATTTCGCTTTCTCTATACTATTATTTTTAACGGTTACTTCAAAATTCGCTCCTGTTAAAGAAGGGATGATATATACATCCTCAATTTTAACAGATTCTGAAATTACTAATTTTACAGGTTGCCAAATTCCAGAAGGATTTCCTCTAAAAAAACCATGAGGTAAATCTTTTAACATTTGATTCGTTACCTCTACAGTAACTGCAATCGTTGCAATTTCATCAGCGTTTTCAATATCCTTCACATAATCACGTAATACTTTAACGGTAATAAGATTTTTCCCCGACTTGACCAATGCAGTTATATCTACAATAAACGCCCCAAACATACCTATATGACTTCCTGCTTTTTTACCATTTACATACACTTCAGACACTTTAGAAACAGCATCAAAAGCGAGTTCTAAATGTTTCCCTTCGATAGTTTCTGGTAAATCAACCCATTGACGGTACCAACCTATTTTTGTATTCTTGTAGTCGAATGTATAACTCTCGCAACGGTCTGTCTCTCTTTGATAATAGGTGTCTGAAACACCCTTAGGAAAGTTTTGTTTCATAAATGTTTCACCGTGCAGCCAGATTCTTGAAGGATTCCAAAAATTTGGAACCTCCATAATATGCCAATCGGTATCTTTTAAAGCTGTTGCAAACGCAGGTTCATCATTTCCTAGTTCATGGGCTGGTTTAAACAACCAATTCCCTTCAAGTGATACTTCTGTTCTCGTTTTATTTACATTAGTGACCACAATAGGCTTGTATAAATTTCGCTCGTTTTTACGCTGATTCTCTTTTTCTTCTTTGGCTACATAATAACTGTATTCATCAACAGCTATAGTATCTAAATAATTTTCTTGAAGCTCTTTTACTTCCAAGTTTCTAAATTCTGTCTGTATCCAACTTCCTCCTAAACCTATTTTCCCTGCAGGCAGCAAATGGGAATTCTCATCAACAACGTCCATTCTTGGTTTCGCGTCATCATTTAAAAAAACACGTATTCTATTTTTACAAACTTCAATCGTTATTTTGTACCACTCATCTAACTGCGGTTCAAAATCTAAATTTCTAATTCCTATAAAGGCATCATCACCCATCAACCCCATTCTACCAATCTCAATATCATTTTGTAAACCTCCTTTAATCCCGACGATATAACGTTCGTTTCTACCTTGTTCTCTAAAACTTGCCCAAATCTGAACTTGTTCTTGTGCACCAGATACTTTTGCTTCAAAAGACACACGATAATTTTTCCAATCTGCATTTCCAAAACTTGCATAAGCATCTCTACTAACAAGTGTTCCGTTGGAAATAGAGCATTCTCCTTTCCCTATTTTTGTATACGCTATATTTTCAAAATTATTTTCTGCACTAATTCTAATTTGAGCAGTAGACTTTGTGAATCCTATCAACAGGAATAAAATAATTAGATAACAGAACTGGGTCTTGTTTGCTGTTTTCATACTATTATGTGTATTAAAAAAATATTTTTTTATTAGAAAAGTATAAATCATTATAAGTGTTTATTCTTTTAAAGGCATTTTTGCAACCAAAGGAGTTTCTTTACGTAACATTTTACCTGCTTGTCCTGTAAGAAAAAGATAATGGTCTGGAGCAACTCCGTCATTATCTACAAAGTGAACATCTTTAGCGTTTGGTGGCGTGTCAGAAATAGGAATAATCGCTGTCCCTTCATCAACTTCATCAAACATCCCAACGTACAACATTTCTCCACCCGCATTAATCGCGTTGTAAATTAAATCCCAATAGAACTTGCCACCGATTCTAGGAATTGCACCATAAGAAGTATGCCTTGCTAACCCCGGATTACTTTTTGATAAATTATGCCAACTAAATCCAGCATAAACCAATGGTACATAATCAACATGCATTTCTTTACACCATTTTATATCTGCTATTACATGGTCTCTGTATCGTATTTCATCTTGATGTAACAAAGGTGTAAATCGTTGTACCATCCATGGCAAAACGATATCTGCAGACTTGATAACTTCGTGTAAATACGGATCTGGTAAGCAATCTTTGTCTAATTCTCTAAAATAAGTAGGTACGCCTAACATTACTGAGCAACCTCCATATTCTGCATCATTCTTTAAAAAATTAATCAAACGATTGATTCCTATTTCTCGGATATTATACGAACGATCAGGAAAACCTATTCCCCAAATTGTTACCAGAGGCTTTCCATTGTGCTGAATATAATTTTCACTGCTGGTAACTTTCATATTGTCTACCAATTTTTTCCAATCTTCAATGATTGCAGAACAATCTTCACCAGTCGCCCTAAGACCTGAAAGGTCATACATAACACCAATAGCCCTGTTGTTTTTTTCAGCAGCAGCAACAGCATTTTTTAATATGATGTCTTGCGTTTTATTTGACGTATCATGATTTCGTGCAACACCAAAAAATCGCTGCATAAAAACACCATCAACTCCATACTCTTTCATCCACTTAAAATGAAGATCTGTAGTGCTTTTATCTAAAGAACTAAATACTCTAGCAGAAGTTCCATCTGGATACTTGAAACTTGTTTTATACGTTTTTTTATAGGCAGAAACATCTGGCCAAAAATCTATTGTGTTGTGGTTCTTATCAAACTTCCCATTAGAACCATAATGACCCCATTCATTTCCTGAACCATCACCAGGAGCTCTAAACCACCCTTGGTAACCTGCCATTACTAAGCCTTTATAGCTTCTAAATTTACTGCTTTTAGCATGTTTATTTTGCCCATTAGAATGAAGGGTGAAAAGAAGCGTGAATAAGAATAAAAGAAAATATTTAAAATTCATTTTGTATAATTTTAGTAATTAAAAAGTTCTTTATTTTCGAAAGGCCCCATTTCAAATTTGAGTTCACCACCCTGCAATAAATCGTCATGACTAAAGAATGGTTTTTGCATTGGTTCCCCATTCAGTACTAAAGATTGAATGTATACATTTTTAGGGCTATTATTTTTTGCGAGTATCGTAAATTGTTTTCCGTTCGGGATATCAATAACCGTTTTATCAAAAATTGGACGACCAATAGAATAAATAGGCTCACCCGGATTAAAGGAATAAAAGCCCATTGCGTTTAAAACGTACCAGGCAGACATTTGTCCACAATCCTCATTTCCTGAAAGTCCGTTTGGGTTATTAAAGTAAAGTGAGGTCATAATACTATCTGTCAATTTTTGCGTTTTATAAGATTCACCCACAAAATTATACAGGTGCGTAATATGATGACTCGGTTCATTACCATGTGCGTATTGACCAATTAAACCAGAGATATCCGCAGAACTACCCTCTCCTTTAATTTCTGAGCTCGTTGAAAAAAGTTCATCTAATTTTGTAATAAACCCTTTTTTTCCACCCATCAAATCAACCAATCCATCAACATCATGAGGCACAAACCATAACCATTGCCATGCATTTCCTTCTACGTAATCGTCTTTTCTATGCTCTGAATATTTTGGATCAAATGGTGTTCTAAACGAACCATCTTGCTGTAATCCTCTCATAAAACCAGTTTCTTTGTCAAAATATTTTTGATAGCGTTTTGAACGTTCCATAAAACGCTGGTAATCGTCTTGCTTTCCTAAGTCTTTTGCCATCTGCGCAATACACCAATCGTTATAAGCATATTCTAAGGCTTTAGAAACGGATTCATTTTCTAAATCTGCTGGAATATACCCCAATTCTTCATTGTATTTTTTTGCCATTGGGGACAGTTTTCCTTTGATTCGTTCTGAAGGAGACTGAATACCGATGGTGTCATAAATTGAAGCGTGTACAATTGCCTCATAGGCTTTCTCCACGTCAAAATCTCTAATTCCTTTAAAGTACGCATCTACAATTACGGGTACAGCATGATAACCGATCATAGTTCCTGTGTAATTGGCATTCAGTTCCCATTTAGGCAACCCCCCGCCATGTTTATATTTTGTAAGTAAACTATTGACAAACTCATTGTTTTTATCTGGGGCAATAATATTCATCAAAGGGTGAAATGCTCGGAAAGTATCCCACAAAGAAAACACTGTATATACTGGCTTTTCTGACGTATGTATTTTTTGATCCATACCTCTGTACTTTCCATCTACATCATTAAACACATATGGACTCATGGCTGTATGATATAGCCCCGTATAAAAAATAGTTTTTTGGTCAGTTGAACCTCCTGCTACTTCAATTTTGTCTAATTCTGAGACCCAAAGATTATGGGCTTCCTTTTTTACTTTTTCAAAGTTCCAATGAGAGACTTCCTGTTCTAAGTTTTGTTTTGCTCCGTCATAATTGACTGAAGAAAGTCCAACTTTTGCCAATAATGGTTCAGAAGTATTCTTTTGAAATTTCAACACGGCCAACAATTTTTTCCCTTTTAAATTAATCGTATTTATTTGTTCTTTAGCTCCTTCATATAATTTAAAGGTAAAAGGCTTCTTAAACTTCGCATAAAAATAGATATGTCGATTTTGAGCCCATCCTTTTATATGCTTATAACCACTTATTTCTGTATCACTTATTATTTTAATTTCACTATCAACAACATTTCTATTATGAATATTATGATCTAAATCGATAATGATTCCTCCTTCCGTATCCTCTGAAAAAGTATAGCGGTGGAAACCTACTCTTTTGCTAGCAGTCAATTCTGCGTGAATAGTATCATCTAACAAATCAACAGCATAATATCCTGGAATCGCCGTTTCTTGTTCATGACTAAATCGACTTCTATAACCAGAATCAGGATCTTCAGGTGTACCCGGCTGCAACTTAGCTTCTCCTGTAAAAGGCATGAATAAGAAATCTCCTAAATCTCCAATACCTGTACCGCTTAGATGCGTATGACTAAACCCTCTTATCGAATTATCTGTATAGTGATAACCTCCGCAGGCATCCCAGCCATCTGTTCTTGTATCTGGACTTAATTGTACCATTCCGTTTGGCACTAATGCTCCAGGAAAAGTATGTCCATGCCCTCCTGTTCCAATAAACGGATTTACATAAGTTGTATTATCATTTACCTGTAAAGCTGTTGGTGTAGGACTTGAGCAGGCATCAAATATTAAAATGACACACAAACTTGCGACCTTGAAAAAATTAATCATATCAAAAATATTATTTATTCGGCTTGATTGTTAAATTTGGCCATTAAAAATTCGTTTTTATAATTATAAAACAAAAATAAAAAGAGGCATTAATTTTTAATAAATAAACAATTAATTAAGGATTAATGTTGAATTAATAATGAGGTTCGCCAAGTAATTAATGGAATTGTTACAAAAAAATAATATGTTTCTATAAAATAATAATTTATTCTAAAATGGAATTTTGAATTTAAAACCTTTCTTTATTTACAATAAAAAGAAGTGGTATAAAAAAAGCGGAAAATAAATTCTCCGCTTTTCTAACAACCAAAAAAAAACCAACTCAATTATTATTTTTAACAACTTCTAAGAAATAAAAGTCGCTAAAAGCAATTATTTATCTACCATAACCTGGATTCTGATCCCAGTCAGGGTTTCTAGACATTTCATTATTTGGAATAGGTGCTAAGTAAAAATTAGTTTCATCCGCCAACACAGCGGCAGACGGCGGATTTTCCCTTGGAATCTCCACACCATCTACTATAAGTACATCCTTATTTCTAGCCGCAAGTACTTCAGGAAGTAATTGTAATCGAACAATATCGAACCACCTTATACCAAATTCAGCTGCAAATTCATAAGCACGTTCATACACAACGGCATCACGAAAATCAATTTGTGACAATCCAGGAGTCAGAGGAGGCAATCCAGCTCGGTTTCTAACTTCGTTGATCGCTGCATAACTTTCTGCTGTTGGACCACTACCTGCCATTGCAGACGATTCTGCATAATTCAATAAGACAGCAGGATAACGAATAACATCAAAGTTTTTGTTTGTACTTGGATTTATTTCTAGTATTTCAGTATCTGTCTCTACAACACCGTCACCTAGACCCGCTCTAAATTTCTGATAATAAGGATGTCTTACACGTGTTGACAGATCGTCCCAATCAACAAGATTAGTGGTTCCATCATCCTGTCTTATTTTAAGCGTGGTGTAAAATGTATCATCAGTACGTGAACAAACTGGAGCATTTTCAAAGAAAGTAATTTCAGCATAAAAATCTTGCCAACCACCTGAACCAGAAGCTGCTTTTTCTTCAAGAGGAGTTGCAGTAGAACCAAATGCACGGTTACGCATACCTCCATCAACATTATGCCACGTTGCAAAAATTGCTTCTGAATTACCATTTGTCTGAAACACTTCTGCATAACTTGCCACAAGCGTATATGCATCTGCACCCATAACTGTCTTTGCTGCTGCTGCTGATAAAACATATTTACTCGTATCGTTTAACGGATGGCCTGTCATGGTTAAATATACATCCGCTAATAAAGATGTTGCCGCTAAATCAGTTGCTTTCCCTGGCTGACTATCAAATGATCTTGGCAATAACGTTTCGGCCATTTTTAAGTCACTAATAATCAAGCTATATACATCTTGGACAGGTGCTCTATCCGGCTGTACACTTAAATCGAAAATTGAACTAACAACAATTGGCACTTTTCCATAAGTTCTAACCATATAATAATAACACATACCTCTCATAAAATAAGCCTGACCTGCTGCTTCATCTAGATATGTTTGACTGGCAGTAACACCTTCAATATTATCAAGAATAAAATTTGCTTGAGTTATTGTACTCCAAGGTGCTGTCCATTGCCTGTTTGACCAAGGATTATCAGAAGTACCCGCAAAACGATCAAAATCTCTCATATTCGCTTTGTTCAATCCTGGATCTGTGGTTATATCATCTGAACCAAAATAAGAGGTTTGTTTAAAAGTAGTTCCATAACCTGAAGTACTAAGCGCAAACGCACTATACATAGAAGCAACTGCTCCTTCCATTTCAACTTCATTATTTAAATAATTACCTGGAGTCAATTCTGACTTAGGATCCTCTTCTAGATCCTGACATCCCACTAAACTAAGTAAAACCAGCAGTGCATATGCACACTGTATTGAATGTTTGAATTTCATATTGTTTAAATTTTTATATTGTTATCGATATTGTTTACTTTACTAACATATTATTTAGCCTACTAAAACCCAACTCTAACTCCGAGAGTGTAAGTAGTTTGATTTGGAATACTAGCCCATTCTGTACCAAGTGTTATTGGGCTATTTGAACTTGTTACTTCTGGATCGTATCCAGGAAAATCTGTAACTGTAAATAAGTTCTGACCACTTCCATAAATTTCAACGTTGGTAAAAGCAGTTTTACTTAAGATTTCTATTGGCAATTTATATGCTATTAAAAGATTTTTAAGTCTAAAATAAGTAGCATCGTAGACATAACGACTACTGTTTAAAAAGTTTTTACCCGTACTAGTATATTTAGGGTTTTCCGTCTCATTAGCAGGCGTCCACAAATTTACAGCGTCAGCATTCGTTGGGTGTTGAGCCTGCCCTTGGCCACCCCATGTATATGCTAGAGTCCTAGAGTATACATCATTTCCAGAAACACCTTGAAAGAAAATACTAGCAGACCAATTTTTATACCTAAAATCATTTATAAAACCCCAAGAAAAATCTGGATTACCATTACCAAGAGTCACAAGATCTTCAGTATTATATACTAAATCATTATTTACATCAGTAAACTTTGCATCTCCAGGTATCATGCCATAAGTTGCAGCTTCTGCAGCTTCACTTGTTTTCCATGTACCTAAAAACTCATATCCTATTATTTCCCCTAATGGTTGTCCTACTTTAAGAAACGAAACATTCCCAACACCAGTACCTGCAGGAATATCATCTAAACCGCCTAAATCTATTACTTCGTTTGTATTAAAAGAGATATTAAAAGAACTATTCCACTTAAAATCACCCTTATTTATTGGTGTTCCTCCTATAGAAAATTCAAACCCAGAATTGTTTAATTCACCTAGATTTGTATCATAATCTTGTCCTCCGAAATAAAGTGGAGCTGTCTGACTATATAAGAGGTCTGTTACATCCTTGTTATACCAATCGGCACTTAATCTCAGTCTACCATTATAAAGAGATGCGTCTACACCTATGTCTGTTTGTTTTGCCACTTCCCATTTAAGGTCTTGAGGAGCAGGTGCACCTAATGGCGTTGATATAGAGGGTGTTGTTCCATCATAAAAATAAGGTACGCCAGTACCTATACGTGCAATAGATGAATAAGGGTCAACAGCCTGATTTCCTGTTTCACCATAACTTGCTCTTAGTTTAAGTTCACTAACAACCTCTGAATCTTTTAAGAAATTTTCATTTGAAATTCTCCATGCCACTGCCATAGATGGAAATCCTTGATACTTTTCAATAAGACGCGAAGAACCATCATATCGATAACTAGCAGTAAACAAATATTTATCTTTAAAACCATAGTTTATTCTACCCATATAGGATTGTATTGAACTATCCTCATAACTAGAATTCACGGTTTGAGTACCTCCTAGACCTAGATTATAATATCCTAATGCCTCGGTTGATAAAGCATCGGCATTGGCCTGAAACCTAAAAACCTCATCTACTTGTTGTTCATATAAAGCTGTTGCAGCAAAAGAATGCTCGCCAAATACCTTTTTATAAACAAAATAATTACTATTCAAAAATGAATATCCTGAAATTGATTCGTGGTTCGCATTTGCAGAACCTTGAATAAATCCACGTTCAGTATCTACACCTCTAAATTCAGAATCAACATTAGAAAACGTACTATATGCATTCGTAGATGTAAAACTTAAAGCATCGGTTATTTCCCAAGTCAATATGGTAGTGCCCGCAAAACTCTTCTCTCTTAAATCTATTTGTCGGTTACTCTGCTCTGCAATTGGATTCATACCAATAGAACCAACCGCTGCTTTTATATTATAACCTCCATCTTCATTAAAAACGGGTTCAGTAGGAGCCCAAATATTTGCTTGTGCAAAAGGTTCTCCTAAGTCACCTCCTCTTCGATTATTTCTCCCATACGACTCAAAACCTGTCAAGTTCACTTTCAGTGATAATTTCTCACTAATTTTAAAGTCTAGATTTGATCTAAAAGTAGTTCTTTTATACTTTTGATTTATTAGTGTTCCTGGCTCATCAAGATGATTGATAGAAAATCTATATTTAATATTTTCTCCACCACCAGATATTCCAAGATCATAATTCTGAACGATAGCCGTTCGCTGCAATTCTTGTTGCCAATCTGTCCCTCCATTTTCACGAAAACCTTCAATCTGTTCAGTACTAAAAGTCTCTGGTGCTCCTGTAGTTTGGTCTGTGTAATTAACTACAGTTGCAAAATCAGCCGCATTCAATAAATCGATATTATTATTAAAACTACCAATACTAGCCCAAGCTCCAAAATCTACTTTAAGTTTTCCTGACTTTCCAGATTTTGTAGTTATTATTACAACACCATTCGATCCTCTAGACCCATAAATTGCAGTAGCCGAAGCATCTTTTAATACTTCAATAGACTGAATATCATTGGGGTTTATCCCTTGTGTATTTGCACCTACAAAACCATCTACAACATAAAGTGGTCCAGTACCACCAGTAATTGAACTTGTACCTCTAATTTTAACATTCATTGCTTGACCTGGCTGACCATTTTGACTGGTTACAGCGACTCCTGCAACGGTTCCTTGTAAGGCATCTTCTAACCTAACAACGGGTTGTTGTTCTATAATTTCGGCTTTAACAGAACCTGTAGATCCTGTTACGTCCTTTCTTAATGCAGTTCCATAACCAATAACTACAACTTCATCTAAAGAAGCCGCATCTATTAATAATGCAATTTTTATTTTTTCTTGACCTACTGCCGAAATTTCCTGAGAAGAATACCCTATGTATGAAACAACTAAGGTCGCATTGGAGTCAGTCAAATCAAGAGAGAAATTCCCGTCAAAATCTGATTGTGTCCCATTGGTTGTGCCTTTCTCAAGAATACTTGCTCCAGGTAAAGGAATTCCATCACTGTCAGTAACATTACCTGAAACAACCTGTGTTTGAGGTTTCTCGACAATAACTTCTGTATCTTTAATACTTATAAGTATTGCATTATTATCTGTCATTTTCACATCAAGGTTTCCTTGTGACAAACTTCTTTCTAGCAACTCATTTGTACTAATATTTCCTTTTTTAACACGTACTTTAGAAAAGTCATTAAAAAGGCCTTCTTCATAAAAAAATTTATAGTCTGTCTGGGCCATGACAAGGTCAAAAACCTCATCTACCGTTAATAACTGACTCTCTTCGATGTTAACTTTAGAGTTTTGCGATACAATATTGCTGGGCGAAAACCCAAAAACTGTTGTACAGCATAAGAAAATGAATGTTCTCATAATGAACTTTATTGGCTTTTTTCTATGTAGAAAACTAGCGTTAGTTAATTTAATTTCCATAAATTTGTGATTGTTAATTAGTTAAAATTTTTAATTAGTTAATGATACATTGGGGAGATAGAGTTCATACTTTTGCGGGTTAAACTTTATCCTCCTTTTTTACTTTTAGTTAGTTTTTATTCATTGGCTGGTTTATTTGGTTTAGATTATTATTTTATCATAGTGTCATTGCCATCTTCCCCTATTTTAATATTATAACTTTATCTTTAATTTCATAATCCGTAATTGAACTAGATCTCATAATTGATAAGATTTCTTCAATAGGTTGATCTTTTTCTAAAACGCCTTTGAATTTTATCAATTCTAAATCTTTATTTTCAAAAACAACCTCTAAATCATACCACCTTGATATAACTTTCATAATTTCTTTTAACGTCTTCCCTTTAAACTTAAAAGCACCCGTCTTCCAAGATACTTCGGTAGTAACATCTACAACAGATACTGACACATTATTACTTAATTTGTCAAGATTTAACTGTTCGTTTGGAACCAGAATTTGCTTTACTGATAAAACGTTAATTTCTACTTTACCTTCAACTAAAGTGGTATAAACATTTTGCTCATCCCTATACGCTTTGATATTAAATTCTGTTCCAAGCACCTCTATTTCTTGGGCCTGATTAACAACCTTAAATTTTGCACCATTATGCTCCGTACTTGGAGAAACATCAAAATAAGCTTCACCGTACACCAATTCAACTTGACGTGTTTTACCTGCTATAAAACTTATTGGAAATTTTAATTGTGATTCTGAGTTTAACCATACTTGTGTACCATCAGATAATTCAATAAAGAATTGACCTCCTCTAGGTATGGTTAAATAATTATATATTACCGCTGCTGTTTTATTTGCTTGGTCTGTTTTATATATAATTCTTTTTCCATTGCTATTTGCGTTCTTCGTTTGGAAAGAGGATCCTTTTTCTAAGGCAACTACAGACCCGTCTCCTAAAGTAAGTGTCGCTTTATCGCTTCCTGGAACAATCTTATTTGCAACTGCAGGGGCAACTTCTAGTAGCGTATTTGATGTATTGTTTCTAAATACATAAGTGGTAGATATTAAACCTAAAACAAATACAGCTGCAACATATCTCCAAATAGAGTTGTTCTTTTTGACTGATTTGTTCTCTTGCTCCTTAGAAAGTACTTGTATGTTTTCATAGATACGATTTGCGTCATCCTCTTCCATATCAGAATAACCACTTAGGAGATTAGAAACCGCCTCGATAGTTGGCACATCCGATAAATCGTCAGAAGATTTAAAATATTCTATTATTTGCTGCACCTCTTTTTCAGTGCATTCACGATTTATAAATTTTAAAAAAAGTTCTTTCATTATATATATATAGTACACTTATAATACTCTTGAGGAGCTCTTGAGTACCATTACCTTCTTGTTTTTTTTCTTGTTTTTTTATTTTAATTATATCAGAAATGATCATTACTCCAATAATCATATGGGATAGAAGGGTTAAAATAAAAGACTAAACAATTTGAATATTAGGAGTAAAACATCTACAAAAAACACAAAAACAGGAAGCTGCAGGCATTAAAAAGCATTGTTAATTAAATGAAATATGGGAAGATTCTTTCGAATCCTGTGGTCATATAAAACCCTAAAAAAAGCCTATCATTCCTACAAACTTAGATTATAGCAAATCTCCTTTTTTGAGCAAAGAGCATGCTCGTTATGAGTGCTAAATACCCTATTATAGAATTTATAGCTGATGTAATTACGCTTCGTGTACTAAAATCATTTTCATCACAAATACGATCAACAGAAACTTCTAGAGTTCTATACTCAAGAGCGTTTGCAACTTGCTCTTTAGAAACTAAACAATTCCCATAAATAAATTCAACTTAAAACTCGCATTTACGCACTATAAATACTTCACAACGAAGTAGTATCGTTGCAATAGTTTTCTCCCCCCCCCTTTATACCTTTAAAAAAAGAAAGTGTTTTTTTTGATATCGAATAGTATTTATTGCTGAATCGAATTGGCGTTATAAAGACTGAAATAATATTTAATATTGATGTTATATTAATTTTCATCTAATTATTAAGTAAAAATTAAGAGAAAATTAATTCGAAAATCTATGTTTGTTTACTTTAAAATTAAGCGATGATAATCGCCATGGCAACCTAAAAAGGTTGAAGGTGGTTTCTAATCAATTAAAAAGTAACATTTTCAACATTATACATCAAAAAAACTAAAAATCAAGTTTATTGAAAGAACCAACAATAAATATAGAAAGATTGCTAGTCATGCAACTTATGGCAGGAAATGAAAAAGCCTTTCGGAAGTTATACGATACATATCGAAACGATCTATACCGATTTAGTTTAAGCATGGTTGTTTCTAAAACCTATGCAGAAGAAATTATTCAGGATGTATTTTTAAAACTATGGATGAATCGTAAAACATTGAAACCTGAGTTATCTATTAGGTCATACCTTTTTACCATTACAAGAAATGATACCATTTCATTTCTTAAAAAAGCTGCTAATAATAAAAAAATGCGAGAACAAATTTTTTATACAAGTCAGAAACACGTGTATAGCACAGAAAGGTATATACGTGAAGCAGAGTTAGAAATTATAAAAAACGAGGCATTAGAATTATTAACACCAAGAAGAAGGCAAATCTTTGAAATGTCTAGAAATGAAGATAAAAGTTATGAAGAAATAGCAATAGAACTGGGTATTTCTCCGAATACAGTTCGCAATCAAATGAGTATGGCTCTAGAAACCCTTCGTGATTTTCTGCTAAACAACCAAGAAATCGCAGTGGCCTTACTACTATTTGGTAGCTCTTGGATATAAACCTGCACCAATTACAATATAATTATAAAAGTATTTTTAATCCTTCAATGCTATGAATCGCTTTATTTCTTTTTTATTATTATCCGTTTTTGTGTTACTCTTTTCTTGTAAAACAGACTTTAAAAAAGCCCCTACAGATAAAAATGAAATGGCAAAACGTTTTAACCCAGTGCCAGCGTCAAGTTCAGGACTGGACTTCATTAACAAATTAGAAGAAACAGTTGATGCAAATTACTTCAAATATAATTACATCTATATCGGCGGCGGAGTAGCTGCTGCAGATTTTAATAATGATGGCTTAGAGGATCTATTTTTTATTTCGAACTCTTTAGATAATAAACTCTATCTGAATAAAGGCGATTTTAAATTTGAAGACATCACAGAAAAAGCTGGTATCACGAAACGGGCTGGATTTGATACTGGTGTTTCCGTAGCAGATATAAATAATGACGGCTATCTCGATATTTATATCTCAAGAGGAGGATCAAAAAACTTGAATAATAGTTTCGCCAACATGCTTTACATTAACAATGGCGATTTAACTTTTACTGAACAGGCCGATGCATTAGGCTTGGCAGACAAAAACAGAACCATACAAGCCACCTTTTTTGATTATGATAATGACAATGACCTTGATGTCTATGTTTCAAATACACCAAATGTAACAGGAATGTCAAAAGTGTTAGATTTAAATACAATTCAAAATGATCCTAAAACTTTAGAGTTAAAAGGCTGTGACAGATTGTACAACAATGACGGCAGCGGTCATTTTACAGATGTTTCTGAAAAAGCAGGGCTTCAATATGATATTGGATTTGGATTAAATCCGCAAGTAGGTGATTTAAATAATGATGGTTGGTTAGATATTTATGTGTCCAATGATTTTAATATTCCTGATTTAGCTTATCTAAATAACGGAAATGGAAGCTTCACAGAATCGCGGGATAAATTAGTAAAACATATGTCATTTAATAGTATGGGTAGCGACATTGTAGATGTAAACAATGACGGCTTACTTGACTTGATGACTTTAGACATGAACCCTCAAGATTATGTACGTTCAAAGACTACCATGGCAATGACCTCGGTAGATGAATTTGAACTTATGGTCGAAAAAAAGTATCATTATCAATACATGCACAATATGTTGCAACTCAATAATGGGAACGGTACTTTTAGTGAGATAGGAAAAATGGCAGGTATGGCAAATACAGATTGGAGCTGGTCTTTACTTTCCGCAGATTTTGACCTGGATGGGTTTAATGATATTTATATTACCAACGGCGTTTTTAGAGATGTTATGGATCGTGACAAAATTAATGCTGTTAGAGGAAACCTAAGGGCAAATAGAAGAAAACCTACAGACGAGGATTTTCTTTCATTTGCAAAAATGTTGCCTCAACAAAAACTAAACAACTATTTCTATAAAAACAATGGCGATTTGACCTTTGAAGATGTCTCTTTAAAATGGACAGATTCTTTACCTACGTTTTCTAATGGTGCTATTTATTCAGATTTAGACAATGATGGCGATTTAGATATCGTTGTAAATAACATTAATGACTTGGCAACTTTATTAAAGAATAACACAACTGATAATAGCCAGGTAAACTATCTTAAAATAGCGCTTTCTGGTCCCGAAAAAAATAAATTCGGTATTGGAACAACAATTAAAATAGAGTTGGAAGACGGGACTCGTCAGATGCGTCAGCTAATTAACACGCGTGGTTTTCTATCCTCTGTCTCTAACATCTTGCATTTTGGTCTTGCCGAACACAAGCAAATTAAAAAACTAGAAGTAATCTGGCCAGATGGAAATAGAAACGAGCATGTGAATATTGATGCGAATCAACTCTTAAAAATTAATTATACCGATTCGAAAGGGTTTAAAAACAGCGTTTCTTCTTCTGTGGAAACACCTATTTTTCAGGAGGTTGTTTCTGAATTTTCTCATAAAGACCCTTATTTTAAAGATTATAACCTTCAGATTTTGTTACCCCATAAATTATCTCAGACTGGGCCAGCATTGGCAAAAGCAGATGTTAATGGTGATGGCCTGGATGATGTATTTATTGGCGGTGGCCAAGGGCAAGCTAGCCAGTTACTTTTAGGCACAGTCGATGGGGAATTGAATACCAAAAACACAGGTATTTTTAAAACTGATAGTAAATATGAAGACCAAGGAGCATGTTTTTTAGATGTCGATAATGACGGAGATCAGGATTTGTATGTGGTTAGCGGGAGTTATGAATTTTACGAGACCCCCGAATTATTACAAGATAGATTATATCTTAATAATGGTAAGGGACAATTTTCAAAATCGATTTTACCCCTTATTGCTTCTTCAGGTTCTGTTGTTATTCCAGCAGATTATGATAATGACGGAGATATCGACTTGTTTGTTGGAGGAAGAGTCATTCCCGGTAAATACCCACATAAACCCATAAGTTACTTGCTAACTAATAATCAAGGAAAATTCACCATTACTACAAAAGAATTTGCTCCTGATTTAGAACGCATAGGCATGGTTACTGACGCCGTTTGGGTTGATATAAATAATGACAATCATTTAGATTTAATTGTTGCTGGTGAATGGATGGGTATTGAAGTCTTCATAAATCAAGAGAACAAACTAATTAAAGATGATAGTTTCCCTTCACTTGGAGCTGCCGTTGGTTGGTGGAATAAGATTGTGGTTGCAGACATAGATAATGATGGTGACAAAGATATTATTGCTGGTAATTTAGGTTTAAACTATAAATTTCATGCTTCTAAGGAAAAACCATTTCATATATATACGACTGATTTTGATTATAATGGCACCGAAGATATCATGCTAGCAAAGGACAATAAAGGAAGAGAAGTTCCTATAAGAGGGAAATCATGTATGACACAACAACTGCCATATCTAGCTCAAAAGATTACTACTTATAATCAATTTGCCAGTCTCGACTTGAAGGGCATTGTTGGTCATAGATTAAGTTCTGCATTGCATTATAAAGCTGTTGAATTTCAGTCAGGAATTTTTATTAATAATGGCCATAAGAATTTTAAATTCTCGCCATTTGATCATGATATACAAAGAACTCCGATCAATAGTATTATTTATGATGATTTCAACGCTGACGGCATAAAAGATCTTATTCTAGCTGGTAATAATTATCATTCGGAAGTGGAAACAACAAGGTCTGATGCAGGCATTGGATCTTTTTTAAGAGGGCTTGGTAGTGGCCAATTTAGTTATATGCCAAATTTGGAAACTGGCTTTTTCGCAGATAAGGATGTGCGTAAAATGACGTTTTTAAATCTAGGAGAACACAAACTCTTATTCGTAGCTAACAATGATAGTAAACATGATGTATTTAAAGTAAACAATTGATTAAAACATTTTGACTAGCGGAATTTTATCAACCTCTTGCTATTTACATTTAAAATAATAGTAGCCTATGTATTAAACAATTTTAAAAAGTTGTTTTCAACTTATAAAACTTGTTTTATTGTTTTTATGTCAAACCTTGATTTGCATAAACAATCTATTCATCTATTTTTTCACTATAATTATCGAGTTCGTATAAGAAAAAATAAAGTCCCTTAAAAAAACAGTCCATATATTCGATATAAGGCTACTTTCCAACTTTTATATTGTTGTATTTTATTCTAAATTTCTACAATAGGCTTTCTCAATTCAAATCGCTAATTTGTATTTTTTATCTATAAGCTAGCTACTTTTATAAAACATAATTGGTCTAATACGTATCAAAAACAAACATCAAAAAGACTACTATAAAATCATTTTTAACTTTAACAATAGTTATTTAAGACTCTTAATACCGTTATAAAACAAAAACGCAACCAAAATTGGTTGCGTCTTTTTTAACTCATTTTAATAAAATAGGTATCATTTTATGAAATACATTTTTTTCCTTTCAACTGTTGTTCCTTTTTCATCAACAACATGGATTACATAGATATAAACGCCACTTTCAAGACTTGAGGCATTCCATACTTTAAAATAAGCACCTGATTCGCAAGATTCATTATTCATTAATGTACTAATCTCTTGTCCATGTATATTATAAATACGAAGGCTTACCTGAGCATCTGATACAAGATTAAAGCTAATCGTTGTTTCAGATTTAAATGGATTTGGATAGTTAAAGAGGTTCAGCTCTAATGCAAAATCACCTGAAACCTCAGAAGATATTTTTTTATTTGCTCCTTTTGCAGCACTACTTCCTACACCAGTAATTTTAACTTCGTCAAGATAAACAATATCATTACTTGAATTGGCAAAGCTTACAAAACGAAAACGTGTATCACTTGTAAAGCTCACGTTAGAAATCGTAAGGTTTACATCTCCTGCATCAACAAGATCCCAAGTACCAACTGTTGCATAACTAGTGCCATCGTTAGTGGATACCTGAAGCTCAAACTCATCGCTAGACTCATAGCTATCTACAGCATACCAAAACTCAACAATAGCTTCACCATATGCAGCCATATCTAGTTTATCTGAATACACCAATGATGAAGGGTTATCATTAACAAGCTTGACACTATAAGACCCGTCGCTTGAGTTACCTGTAGACCTTATGCAATCAGCACCACCATCAACCCAATTCCCATAACCTGTTTCAAAACTGTCACTTATAATTACATCATTAGTAACGCCACTTGATCCTTCTACTTCTATCTGGTCCAAATTTCCAAAATCCGCTCCTGAAGACTCAAATCTAATGGTGTTTGATGTCCCTGAGTTTAAGTTAACAGTCACATCTTTAGTTACAAAAACACTCCAGCCACCTGTTGTTTCCATACCCAAACTTTGTGAAGTTCCATTTATTTTAAGAACACCGGTACGTGTATTACCACCACCATTCGCAAATCTAATAGTCATCGTTTTAGTACCTCCTGATCCACCATCAATGTTACTAAACTGAACATAACCTCCATTTGATGGAAAATTGACAAAACCTGTACCATTGTATCCGGTATGATTGCTCTGAACGATAACACCACCACCCATACTTGCATCCTCTGCTTGAAGAATACCAATATTACCGTTACCACTGTTTGTTCCACAATAATCGTTTTGGCTCCATGTAGAAAGCGAATCACTACAATCAAAATTGATTACGGTTACGCTATTACCATCAGAATTTCCATTATTAACAGCAGAAGCACTCTCTGCATTAGGGCGATAGACTGTTATATTAGAGTTTTTTGCTCCTTTTAGGTTGACATCATAATTTACATTGTCGTAACAAACTACAGACCCGAAAACATTGCTGATTTCATGATCACTATCATTTTCAGTTCCTAACCCACCTGCCCATGAGTGCGAGTTTCCAGAACCTGTTAAGGATAGGTTTCCCCAACAATGGATATCCACTTCATTATTATCTATAACCCCTAGATTTGCATTATCCTTATTTCTAAATTCAACACCACCAGAATTGTTGTCATAATAGTGTCCTGAAATAAAATTATTAATAACCTTACCTCCTGGACAGTTTGACGAAATATCAAAACTAACACCACTACTATTTACGCTTCCAAAAGCCACACAGTCAATAAGTTGATTTCCGCTAATATCGATACCTATGTCACTAGAAACACCGTCTAAACGTGCATAAAAGCCCCATCCAGGCCCCATATTGTTTTCAGCAGTACATCTAAGAAATGTACTGTTTTGGCATTTAGGCGTCCATCCATCACTACCACCATCAATCGCACGACAATCCGTCCAATAGTTATTGGATCCATTATCTGTCATGGCATTTCCACCTGCTTTGGCTATTTTACCACCAGCATCCCTACCAACAACGCGATCTACTGTATTATTAGTAGCTCCGTTACCCAGCGTAAAACAGTCATCTGAAACATTCTTAATTTCCATATCATGAAAATTTGAATCTTTGATATCCATCATTTGTATAAATCGTAATCGCAAAACGTTTCCATTGGGTTCTAATCTATTGTTAGCAGCATCACCTTCATATACGCCACCAAACATTTCAATGTTTTTAGCAGGTTGTACAGCGCCAATTATAGTGTAGCGTCCGCTCCCGAACCTGCTATCTGCGTCATAGGTAATACGTTGTAAACCGCCGGTAGTTCCAACAGGGCTGTTAGGAGCTAAAGTCATCGTGCCCCTTAGTTCCCAAGTAATATCTGAAGGCAACAAAATGGTTCCACTAATTATAAAATCGCCATCTAAAATAATTTTATCGCCATCATTTAAAGTAGTTAGGGCATTTCGAATTTGAGCGGTCTGATCATTTCCAGAAGGCGTAATTGTAATAGAACTCGCAAATAAATTTCCTACAAATAGTAAGAAAAGTAATACTGATAATAGGAGACTTTTTTGATTCATCTTTTTGGTTTTTGGTTCGTAATTAATTTGTATTAAGGTTGAATTTTTGTAAACACATTAAATCTTCATTATTTCTAATTTGCACCTTAGCTAAAACGGCATTGAACTCTTGTTTAACATCTTTCACAATTAACCTCCCCCCCTTTTTAACAGAAAAGAGATAATCATAAAAAACTGACTACTAACTTCTTAGCTTATCGTAAATAAACGAGAAGGCTCTTAAAATTCAATTAAAAAAACACTAATAAAAATAGAAATATTGATGTTTTTAGACAATAAACTTTAATTCCTACAAAATTAAGACTATATAGAATGTCTGTTTCGAGTCTAGATGAAGATTATGGAAGAATTTTATATCGAGAACTAAATTTCAGCAGTAAAAGAAATTATTCTCAACCAAACGGAAACGCAGTTACAATTTTCTATCGAAAATCACTTCGTCCTTGTCCTAGTAATTAGGTTATAAAACAAAAGCGCAACCAAAACTGGTTGTGTTTTTCAAATATATTTTCAATAGTTAATTCACTTATTATATACCTGTTAAAACCACACTTATAGTTATTACATCACTATGACAACATTACTTAATCAAATTAATTTTTAGGCTTTTAACGGTTTTATTATTAATTTGTATTGTCGCTATATACATACCATTGGCAACACCTAATGCATTCCATATAGTTGTATTTTCGCCAGAGGGCTTGTACTCATCATCAACTAAAATTGAAATTTTTTGACCATAAATATTATAAATTTGGATACTTAGATTAGCTCCTTCTTTTAATTGATAGGAAATAGTAGTTTTAGATTGAAATGGATTTGGATAATTATAATAATTGAACTCTAAATTATCAGAGACCACTTCTGAAGTACTTAAAGTTTTACTTCCAATAACCTTCACTTCATCAAAATAAACCAAATCACTATCTGAGTTCCCGAAACTTATAAAGCGAAATCGTGTCTCATTCGTGAAAATTATGCCAGAAACCGTTAAGCTTTCATTTCCAACACCGTCATCATAAAAATCAGCAAAAGCTGCATAATTAGCGCCGTCGTCAGTAGATACCTGAAGCTCAAACCAGTCTGCTTCTTCATAGCTGCCTTGAGTATCATACCAAAACTCTACATCAACCTCACTATAAGCTACTAAATCAAGTTTATTTGAAAACATCAAAGATGATGAGTTGTCATTTTTAATTTCAATACTATATGTCCCATCACTTTTTGACACAGTTGATCTTACACATTTAGCACCTCCGCTATTCCAATTCCCAAAGCCTTCAGGTTCTTCAAAACTATCTTCTATAATTAAATCAATAGCTGGAGGATCAACAGGAACGACAATACCATCACAATAATCGATCTGACAAAAGTTAGTAAACGTTGTATTGCAGTCAAAACTAGTTGTAGTTACCATATTGGTATTACTACCCTGATTAACAACAGAAGTATTTTCTGCATTGGGACTGTACGCTGCTATGACACAGTTTTTTGCTCCCTTGAGATTTACGTCATAATTAACATTATCATAACTGACTACAGCTCCATAAACATTGGTAATGTCATGATTGCTATCATTTTCAGTTCCTAATCCACCAGCCCATGAGTGTTGGTTTCCTCTACTTGTAAGCGTCTTATTTCCCCAGCAATGGATATCAACTTCATTATCAGCTATAACTCCTTGATTTGCATCATCCTTATTTCTAAATTGAACACCTCCCGAGTTGTTATCGTAATAGCGTCCTGAAATATAATTATCTATGACCTTACCTCCTGGACAGTTTGAAGAAATATCGAAACTAACACCACTACTATGCTTACTGCCAAAACCTTCGCAATCAATAAGTCTATTTCCCTTAATTTCAATACCTTCATCGAAACCGACACCATCTAAACGTGCATAAAACCCCCACCCAGGCCCCGTATTGTTTTCAGCAGAACATCTAGTAAATGTGCTGTATTGACATTTAGGCGTCCATCCATCACTACCGCCATCAATCGCACGGCAATCCGTCCACTCGTTATGGTGTCCATTATCAGTCATAGCATTACCACCATCTGGATTTATTTTACCTCCAGCATCCCTACCAACAACATTACTAACCGTATTATAACTAGATCCGTTCCCTAACGTAAAACAATCATCTGAAACATTCTTAATTTCCATATCAAAAAATTGGCTATCCGTAACATCCATCATTTGAATAAATCGTAATCGCAAAACGTTACCATTGGGTTCCGTTTTATTGTTTGCAGCATCACCTTCATATACACCACCAAACATTACAATATTATAAGCAGGTTGTACAGCACCTATTATCGTATAGCGCCCTTTTCCATGTCTACTATCTGCTTTATATTTAACGCGCTGTAATCCACCAGAAGTCCCGACAGGACTGTTCGGCGCCAAAGTCATCGTTCCTCTTAGTTCCCATATAATGTCTGATGGTAACAACAGGGTTCCGCTGATTGTAAAATCACCAATTAAAAGAATTTTGTCATCAAAATTTAAATCACCAAGGGCATTCCTTATTTGAATAGTTTGATCAACCCCGGAAGGTCTCACAGTAATTGTTTTTGAAAAAACATTTCCAGTAAACAGCAAGAATAATAGTATCGTTACTACTTGAATTTTTTGATTCATTTTTTTTCTTAATAGGATTAAAAATTTGCAAAAAAATAAAGATGTATCATTTACTTCTTTCACTTTAGTTTGTCTCTAAACTAACTGCTGTCTACTATTTTTTGAGAGCAAGGGATTTGCTATTTAATAGAAAAAGAGAATCCTGAAAATATATACATTATTGTATTTGCATCCTGTAAAGAAAGGACAGCCTTCTTAAAATTGGATTAAAAAATTAATAATATGAATTAAAGTGAATACTTTATTGAATATGTAGGTATAAAAAATCTAAAAGAATAGACAAACAAATAAAAGAGCTATAATCAATTGAGGTAATAAATATTTTATTGAAACAAACTGAATTTTGAGCCTTAAAGAATTTATTCTTTTATAATAATAAAAAAAAACGCTTCGTAATTATTAATACTCCTCGTACTGCATTTAGAAGTATTAATTGTAAAAAGGTGAAAATTTGAGTCATTTTCAACAGCCCACTATACTTAACTTACCAGCAAGTAGGTGAAGCATAACTTTTTTATTTCTAAAATTTAATATTCGATACAACATCATTCAAGAATAGTACTCCAAATACACAATAGATACTGCTATTCTTTAATGTCCAGAATAGTAACAAAAGATGTGTCATACTCCTGTCCATACATTTTCAAGTATTCCTTAAAGAATTTCTCGTACGTTTTTTTTGAATGACTATATTTCCCTAAAGAATACTGAGCTCTGCACTTCAAAATCAAAGCCTCTTCATTTATAATATCAAAATTAAAAATACTATCTGCAATATGAATAATAAATTCTGCCTCTGCTGTCGTATCGCAATTACTTGCAAATGCAACCAATGTATCCACAATTAAATCTGAAACAGTAGCTTTAAAACCATCTAACCAATCGTATTGCACATTTGATAAAAACGCTCCTTTTTGTGTGATATCAATTAAATAGTTTATACTCTGTTTAGTCAGGCTATCTTTAGAAGATGTTATGTTTAAAAAGTTAACGTAGTCACTTTTAAAATTCGTGTTTTCCAACTTTATTTTCCAATAACCAGTTTCTTTTGAAAGTTCGCAAGAACCTACCTCTCTGAGGATTCCACGCAATCTGGCCATATTTACAGATCGATTGTTACGTGCACTTTTTTCAGATTTATCATACCACAATATCTCTGTTAATTTTTCAGGTGAGATTCCTTTATTATTTTTTAAAGTATGCAATAAAATCAATAAAAATAATTCTTTTAACAATGGCGAAAACCTATTTGTAACGTCTACAAAATCATCGTTAAACACCTGAAAACCACCAAACAAAACAACATTATAAGAGATGTTCTTAGGAGTTGATTTTTGATTTTCAATAAACGTATTTAAATTATTCTCAATTAACGCTTCATTAAAAGGTACTGATGCATTAGGAGTAACTATTTTCTGTTTTTTCTTTCTTGCATAAAACCAAATTGCCAATCCTCCAAGAAGTAAAAAGAGCAAAAGAAAGTAGAGATACGTAGCGACATTCTCTTTCTTAGAAAGGACAGTCTTCCCTATTAATTTATTTGGTGGATAGTTTATAGAAAGAATTTTCACCTCTGTTTTTCCTGACTCATTAAAATAGGAAGTATAGGCAATGAGTTTTTCCTGATCAGATGGATAAAACAAGCTTACATATGATTTAACATCATGGAAGGTAACCGGGATTTTGTTCCCTACAAATTCAAGCTCAGGGGCATCAAGGTTTCCTCGAATTAATTGAATGTTCGGTTTTGTAATATTCTTATTAAAAGCAAGCGCGTAATAGTCACGAGCAATGCTATCAATTACAAAAGAACTCCCTATCAACATATTCTCGATCACATGTGGCAAATCATACTTTTTAACCCATGAACTGTCTTTAATAGAATAGGCTAACAAATCGTAATAACTACTGGGGTTTATTGACTGATTCCCGGTAACACTACCGAAACCACCCAAAATATAAATAGTTTCATTCAAAGAACCTAAGCCACTCAAATACCTTGGATGAAAGATGGTGTCATTGGTAGGCAAATCATTCCAAGTTTTTTTGGTTAAATCTATTTTCCTTACTTCACTATTATAGAAGTGTCTACCGTATCCACCAAATAAATATATCGAATTATCTGAAGCATTATAGAAACTGTTATGTTGTTTGTATTTTGTTTTAAAATCAGAAAAAGCGCCTACATTGTCCCATTTTTGAGTTTCAATATCTAAAGAATAACGAGGTCCACCGTCTACAAGATAACAGTAAATTTTATTGTCCGTATGGTTGTAAATAATTCTATGACTTGTGGTTAAAAACAAAGGTTTGTTTTTATATGCTATCCGTTTTGTAGTATTACTGCTTACAGAATACATATAATATGCTGTATTGCCCAACATAAATATTCTACTGTTTTTATCGTCTGAAGCAACAATTATATTTCCGTCTATTTCCTGTTCAAAATCCGTTTGCCATTCCTGATGAGTTTTCATCAACCAAACAGGGTTCTTTACAGCTGCTTTGTGGTTATCTAAAAGATCTATAGCGCTATTACCCGAATTTTCATCTAAAAGCCATTCGTGTTTTAATTGTCCGCGTTCAAATAGTTTTACATTACGAATATCCATTGATGGGACATCAGTTGTTATAAATCCCGGATAAGTGTTCAATCCAAATATTATTTTATAGGCATCCTTTTTCTTAAATCCAATATCATTTTGCACATAAGATGAATCACGAGTATAAATGATTAATTTATCTTCATTCGTATTAAATTTAACACGTAGCTTTATCCAATTGTTATATGCATTCTTAGGATAACGAACAGGAATAAGTGCATTATTTTTACCTATAACAACATTTAAATTGGGAGAAGGATTTGGTGTACTTATTAAGTCAACATTTATATTATCCTCATTAATTATTCTAAAAACATATCCAAAAATATCTTTTGGTTCCTTGGTATCTATTTTATAATCGAATGAAATCTCAAATTCTTCTTCAAGACTAAGAAACATGCCAGGAGTCAAATCTAGACTTGTTCTTTCTTCAGAACCCCCATTCTTATAAGATTGAAAATGAAGACCATATGTCTGAGAATTAACAACTTCGGTAAAAAAAGCAAAACCAATTGTTATTAAAAATAACTTTTTTATATATTTTTCTTTTTGACCCATACTATTCTTAGTCCAGTTATTAAGATATGATAATTTAATATCTACTATGATGCTACAAATAAAAAATAAATGACAAATAAAACATTTTACAATTACACAAATTGAATATTTTGTCTTTGGCTTCTATATAAGTAGAATCGGTTTGTTTTGAAAATCAAATATAATTGTTTATTCTTAATTTAAATCTTTTTTTCACTTTTAGTCTTCTTCTTTTTCTTCCTTTTCTTTTTTGGATCACCTTCCATTGGTTTTCCCATTTCACTTCTCCAAGTGGTATATTTTTCTTGTAAGTCGTTTACCTTATATGAATACTGCTCTAAAACATTATGTTGTTCTATATAATCTTCCTTCAGATTATATAATTCCAAGCTTTTTTTCTTGTTATACAACAACTTCCAATCTCCTTCACGAACTGCCCATGAGCCATCATTTCCATCAAAGAACAGTTGTTTATGAAGTGGTTCTTTTAAATCTCCACTGATCGCAGACAGTATATTTTTTCCATCATATATAACTCCTTTAGGCAATTCAATATCCAAAGCCGCACAAATGGTTGGCATCACATCAATAGAAATTACAGGCTCGTCATTTACAGCAGGGTTTAATTTATCTGGCCAACTCACAATAAATGGCACTCTAAATCCTCCTTCATACACCGTATGTTTAGCACCATTCAATGGTGAATTATCGGAGGTTGAAGCAGTAGCTCCGCCATTATCTGAGAAAAAGATAATAATTGTATTGTCATATACACCTTCCTCTTTTAAAGTTTCAATCACATTGCCAATCGCTAGATCCATGCGATATAGCATCGCTAATAAAATAGCACGTTTCGGATTTCCTGTATTGTACTTTTTAATATCCGCTTCTGGCGCTTGCATTGGGGTATGAACCGCATTAAAGGGCAAATACATAAAAAACGGCGCCTCTTTATTGGCTTTGGCTTTGATAAAAGAAGTGGCTTCTCTTGCCAAATTATCGGTTAAATAACCCGTATCTGAAATTTTATCTAGGTTTCGATACATCGGCTGCAATTTATCATTAGGATTTTCTTTAATCGTAAGGTCAAAATAATCATGCCCTCCATGACCTAAAAAACCATAGAATTCATCAAACCCTCTATTGATAGGGTTGTGCTTCTCTGTCAATCCTAAATGCCATTTCCCAAACATTCCTGTTGCATAGCCATTTTCTTTTAACACATCTGCCAAAGTAATTTCTGTTACTGGCAACCCAATTCGAGAATCTGGTGCTCTATAAAATCCGAAACGTTGTTGGTAACGACCTGTCAACAATCCTGCTCTGGTGGGCGCACACACATACCCACTTGCATAACCATTTGTGAAGATCACACCATCTGCTGCTAACTTATCAATGGCGGGTGTGCTTACTGTTGAAGGACTTCTTTGGTATCCTGCATCTGCGTTTCCTTGATCATCAGAAACGATTAGGACTACATTTGGCTTCGACATGCTCACCACAAGTGGCCTTTGGGACTTCCTGTTCTTTTGTGCCTGTAAATTTAAAATACAGCCCACAAATACCGCAAATAAGATTGTGAAAATTGATTTTGAATTCTTCATACTATTG
>CEWR01012091.1_pt1 | contig 33975 bp, 33 predicted proteins | sample 356321 | NCBI WGS metagenome assembly CEWR01 (sample SAMEA2621551, study PRJEB7988) | marine metagenome | biome: marine biome (ENVO:00000447); feature: mesopelagic zone (ENVO:00000213); material: "saline water (ENVO:00002010), including plankton (ENVO:xxxxxxxx)" | depth 790 m
GGGGATTGAGGTTGATCTGATATTTACCCTGGATAGTTCGGATGATTATGTTATGAGAGGAATTTTGGACAGGGTAGATCATACTGGAAACGGAATGTGGGAAATCCATGATTATAAAAGCGGGAAGCGTGCACTGACTCAAAGACAAGCAGATTCCGATTCCCAATTGGCTCTTTACCAAATCGGTTTCCAACAGAATAAAAAAAATGTTGAATCGGTCACGCTTGTCTGGCATTTTCTACAGCATGGAATTGAGGTTCGATCATCCCGCACAAAAAATCAATTGAATTCGCTTATTTCAAAGACAAAGAATACCATTGATCGAATTCGGAGTAAAATTGCTTCTGGCGGGGAATTTGCCCCGAAAGAATCCTTTTTGTGCAACTGGTGCTACTATTGGGAGGAATGCCCAGCGAAAGGCGGGACAAATCCATATATTTTAAGAAATAAGAGACCTTAGATGTTCATTCTTTCATCCTGTAGCCTTAATTTCTATCCATCATCATGAAGCTCAACAAAGAAGAAATTGAAGTCCTGACATTCATCCTCGAAAATGGGGATTTTTTCCATCTTTCTCCAATGCATCAGAAAGCGATAGCGTCCCTTCGCAGTAAACTGTCAGGCGCTGGTACAATAGAGCTCTTTGTAGACGGTGCTTCTGATCTTCACACCGAAACTGCAGGCATTGGAGGAGTATTCTACCGCAATGGAGAGGAACTCTATTCTTTTTCGGAATTTATCGGAAGCAAAACGAACAACGAAGCTGAATATGAAGCATTGATCCGAGGAATTAAAGAATCACATAAGCTAAATTTGTTATCTATAAATATATTATCTGATAGCCAATTAGTAGTTCGGCAGATCACTGGTGAATACAAAGTGAAAAATGAGCGCATGAAACCCCTTCATAAGCAGGCTTTGGAATTACTTGACAAACTGGAAAATTGGAATATTGAACATGTCCTTAGGGATAAAAATAAAAGAGCCGACGCTCTCAGTAAATCAGGAATGGAAAAAGGACGAGGGTAATCAGTTTTACACATTACTGTTGAAAAACAATAGTTCTCCCATACTATCTGTACACCACCTTTCTGTAACATTTCCTAAAAAAGGTAGATTTTTCGTAAAGGAACAAGCCGCTGACCAGGTATTGTCTGATATTAATTTTGAATTGTACCAAGGGAAGATAACTGCTCTGGTAGGCGAATCAGGAAGCGGAAAGACAACTATTGGCAAAACAATTGTAGGATTGGTGCGAAATTTTACCGGTGAGTTCCAGTTTGAAGGCATAGTGTATAATCCCCTGGACATGTCTCATCTGCGTACGGAAATACAATATATTTTCCAGGATTCCCTGAGCGCATTAAATCCCCGGATGACAGCCGGTCAGATCCTCAATGAAATTCTTTTGATACACCATTCCAATGAGAATGTTGATTCTATATTGGAACAAGTAGAACTCCAGGGGGAGGTTGCCGGGAAATACCCTTATGAACTCTCCGGCGGACAGCGACAGCGGGTGAACATTGCCCGTGCTTTGGCGGTGAATCCTCAAGTCCTGATCTGTGATGAGGTCGTTTCAGCTCTGGATGTGTCGATCCAGGCGAAAATACTTAACCTTATTACCCGCCTCGTCCGGGAACGAAACCTTGCGATACTGTTCATTACCCATGACCTGAACGTTGTTAGGGCGTTCGTTGAGAGCATCATCGTTCTTTCAAAGGGGGAAATTGTTGAAAAAGGGGATGCACTGAAAATCATGGATAGTCCTGAACATTTTTACACGAAAACGTTGATTGCAGCAATGGATTTTTAATACAAACCAGTTGGGAATGAAATCCTTTGAGTATTTTCTTTCTTTTTTACCTAAATTCAAACTATGGCAAACGAAGCAAAAAACTTTCAATTAACGGCTGATGACAAGGAACGGTACGAAAAACGGATCAGCGAGATTGATCTTTCTTCGAAAGAAACACTACTCAATAGTATTCCCCGGAAAATTGAAAGTCTCAGGTGTCTGCCTGATTTAAAGTCATTTCAAGTTGAGCTTATCAAAGATATTTCCACCCTTTATAATTTAATTACAACCAAAAAAGACCTGAATGGTCTTGCTCAGCGCAGAATATTATTTGCATTAGAATATTTTAATAAAATAGAAGATGAGATTCCTGACCAATTACCCTGGGTGGGTTACTTGGATGATGCAGTGGTGGTTCGGTGGGTCCTTGAAGATTTACTAGCCGATTATGACAAATATTGTGATACTTGATTATACAGAAATATCAGGAAATATCCTCCTCAGAAAACTGCCATTTACATGGACTGCACCACCATGGTTTTCCATAATATTGCGGGCGCTGTTCGTTTAACTGGAGCAATTCGCCGCATTTTGGGCAGTTTCGCTGTGTACCTTTTTCAGGCCACCGATAATTTGGATAAGAATGAATTGGTTCTTTTGAATCTTCCATGAAATAAATTTAATACTATTTGTCTACTTCCCTACAACAGGAAAAAAAATGAATAATCCCAAAAATTCAAAACAGGTTAAGCACTCTTCGGTTTCCTTTTTTTTGGGTTTACTTATATTTTTCTCTGGCTGTGCCTATTATAATACATTTTATAATGCCCGAAGGTATTTTGAAGAAGGGGAGAAAGCCCGGCTTGAAAATGTGGGTGAATCACTTCCGTCCTCCGCAAAAAATGCTTATCAAAGCGTTATCGATAAATCCATCATTATCCTGAATAAATATCCTCAAAGCAAGTACGTTTTTCCTGCAATGTTCCTCATTGGAAAATCCCGTTACCATCTTGGGGAATATACCCAGGCGGAAAATATATTTAGACGACTGGGACATGAGGGAAGAGCTGAATATCAAAATGAATCCCAATACTGGTTGGCGCTCACAAAATGGAAGGCCGGAAAACCATTACCTGCCCTGAATGACTTGCATACCCTGTACGATCAGATCAATGATAATCAATTTCTGGCGAAGATTCATTTGTCCATTGCGGAAATTTATCTTGAGATTGAGGAAACAGACCAGGCCCTTGCTTCACTGGATAAAGCTGCTGACTTGACAAAAGACAGATCAGAGAAAGATCAGATATATTACCGGTTATCTACCTTGGCTTTTGATCAGCAGGAATATGATCGTGCACTTTCCGCTTATAGGAATGTGATTAAGTATACTATGGTCAAAAAACGAAAAGAAGATGCAAATCTTCAAATAGTTAAGATTTACCGTATACAAAGAATATTTTCGGAAGCTTCAAATAAAATCAAGGATTTACTAGCGGATGAAAATTTTAAAACAGTTCATGGGGAGCTGGAGATGGAATTGGCAAAAATATCTATAGATCAGGGTGACCTGGAGGTGGCAAAAACCCGTTTTGAATCAATAACAATAGATTATGAGAGGAGTGAAGTATCTGCAGAAGCATATTATCATTTGGGTGAAAATTCTCTGAAGGAACGAGGATTTGATGAAGCCCTCAACTATTATGAACAGGTTTCATCCGAAAGCAGAAAATCAGCATTTTTAAAGCCTTCTCAGAGAAGGATAAAAGAGATTCAGGCCTATCGAACTGCAAGAAATGAAATGGATGCACTTCTTGAAGAAAAAACAGCGAACCCTTCACTGGTAAGCGAACCTGACTCTTTAGGAATAACGAAAGATGATGCACTGGAACCTTCTCCATCTCAACATCTTCCAAAGATAGATTTAAGCGGGGTGCCTGTACAATTTGATTCCACAAGTGCAGGTTCAAATCAGACAAATCCCCAAAATCTCTTATCAAAGGAAAACCAGATAGCAGAAAAATTGTATTCCCTGGCAGAACTGAATGCATTTCATTTCGATCATTTTGATTCAGCTATTGTGTATTTGCAGGACATCATTGAGAACTATACAGATACAGACATTTACCCTAAATCCCTTTTTACTCTGCGTTTTCTATTTTTTGAACGCGGTGATACAGCTGAAGCTGTACAGTTGGAGGAGATCCTTCTGGAACAGTTTCCAGAATCAGAATTTTCTCTAGTAATAGGAAAAAGTCAAGATATTGAAGAAGGGTCACATGATAATTTTCTCCGGGATGCAGAACAATTATGGGCTCAAGATAAAGAAGCATCTCTAAATGAGTATAAATCCATTGTATCTGCAGATTCCACCAGCGATCTGGCAGCAAAAGCGGTATACTCCCTGGCCTATCATTATGATTTGTTTCTTCACAATGCGGACAGTGCATTGAAATACTATGAGATGATTCAAAACTTCCATCCTGAAAGCGAACAGGCATCCGCTTCACGTACCCGGTATACCATCCTAAAAAATCTACTCAGGGAAGACTCTGGAGAAGAGTTGGAAGAAGAAAAGCAATTTTCCTCTTCCAAGACAGTTTCGTTAGATTCCATTCCGCCCATTCCTCATAAATCTGTTTCTCAGGATTCTACACTCAGCATTGTAAAACAGGATTCGGTTAGCGCTCCAATTGATACAACTGTCCTAAAGCATGCTTATTGAACAATGTAAGATTATCCGGAATGAGGAGATAGCTGGAGGAATCTGGGAAATGGAGTTCTCAGCTCCGGGAATTGTATCCTATTATACTGGCCCAGGGCAATTTCTGGAAATTCTTTTAGATAACAAATGGAGCTTTACTGTTCGCCGCCCCATGAGCATTGCGAATGTGGAAGAGAAGCATATCACAATCATATACAAGATTTTTGGACAGGGTACAACATTATTGGCTGAAAGAAAAATTGGCGAAATTCTTGATATTCTAGGGCCCATTGGGAATGTATTTTCAGGGTGGCAAGAAAATTACGTTCCGATTTTAGTTGGCGGTGGTGTTGGGTTAGCTCCAATTTTGAACCTCTTTAAAGAGTGTCAGAAACACCAAATTCATTCCAAATTAATCATTGGAGCAAAAACTGGCCGGGAGCATTTCATGAAACATGACCCTTCAAATGGGATTTTCCTCACAACAGATGATGGGACACTTGGAAACTCAGGGACGGTGATGCCGTCGTTGAAAAAGGTGTGTGCTGATATTGACAATCCAATGGTTTTTGCCTGCGGCCCCCTTCCCATGCTTAAAGGTATGCAAGATTTTGTCATTCAGAATAAGATTCCAGCTCAATTATCGGTAGAAAGTTATATGGGTTGTGGTACAGGGCTTTGCCAGGGATGTGCCATAAAAAGGCGAAATGTTAAAGAGATGGCGCACAGTTATCATGAGCTCTATTCCCTGGTTTGTATGGATGGCCCAGTGTATTCAGCCAATGAGGTCTGTTTTGACTGATTTTCGTATTCAAATTGGAAATATAAAGTTTAACAATCCAATATTTACTGCTTCCGGCACATTTGGTTATGGGAATGATGTACCTGATTTTGTGGATGTCTCGAAATTGGGGGGTATTTTTACAAAGTCTATCACATTACATCCTCGGGAAGGAAACCCACCACCTAGAATCGTGGAAACACCTTCCGGAATGATAAACTCTATTGGATTAGCAAATGTTGGTGTAGATCATTACATGAAGGAAATGGTTCCCTCTTACAGCACCATCGGTACAAAAATTATAATGAATATTGCTGGATCGACTTTAGATGAATATGCTGAAATTATAAGAAAGATAGAATCAATATCTTCTGACATTGTTGGATATGAAATAAATATATCATGCCCGAATGTAAAAAAGGGAGGTATGGAATTTGGCGTAGATAGATCCCTCACAGCAGAATTAACCAAAACACTGAGATCCTTAACTGAGCGACTCTTAATTGTAAAATTGAGTCCTAACGTGACGGATATCGCTGCAATTGCCTCAGCAGCAGAAGATTGCGGCGCTGACGCTGTTTCTGCCATTAATACCGTTGTTGGGATGAGCATTAATCCAATGAGTTGGAAAAGTAATATTTATACTGTTTTTGGTGGATTGTCAGGCCCTGCAACGAAACCAATCGGTTTAGCCGCGATACAAAAAATATTTCATTCAGTAAAAATTCCTATAATAGGAATCGGCGGAATTACTAATTCTCTGGATGTGATTGAATATTTTTTGGCTGGAGCATCTGCTGTCCAATTGGGAACTGTGAATTATCAGGATCCGTCTGCCGGCGAAAAAATGATTGATGAACTTGAGACGTACTGTAAAGATGTATCTATTGATAGCATTTCTTCACTTGTTGGAAAAGTAAAAAACTAATATCCGGTTAGTGCATAAATATATTTTACCAATTATCATCTCTCTTTCAGGCCTAATACTTGTTGTGAATTGCTCTAGCTCACCCCGGTATACAACAGGAAGCGGAAACCGCTTAAAACCAATCAAAAAAGTAAATTCTACCGCGAAATCCAAGAAGACACTTAAAGGTATAAGCTCTTATTACGGTGAGGATTTTCATGGTAAGTTGACTGCAAACGGGGAAGTATATGATATGTATGGACTCACTGCAGCGCATAAAACACTTCCTTTAAATACAATAGTTAGGGTGACCAACATGGAGAATGAAAAATCATTAATCCTTCGCATTAATGATCGCGGTCCCTATGTGAAAGGGCGTATGCTGGACTGTTCCTATGGTGCGGCTTTAAAATTAGGCTTTATTGGTAACGGAACGACCAAAGTCAAAGTAGAAGTCATTGAGTTGGGGGACGATAAATATATGAAGCATAAAGAGTAGGGATAATGGCTTTTAAAATATATTTAGCTGTCAATCCGCATGGTGGAATGGAAAAAGGTCTGGGGATTCTTGACTTAGTCAAACCTGTTTTTCATGATAAGGGCGTTGAATTAACAATACTTGAAACAGAATATCCCGGACATGCGCAGGAAATGATTAACACTATGGATTTTGAAGACATTGACGGGTTCTGTGCTATCGGTGGTGATGGGACCTTTCATGAAGTTGTCAATGGGCTTTTAACCCGGAAAGATAAAAAGCAGGTGCCAATTGGTCTGATCCCGGGTGGGACAGGGAATTCCTTTATGCATACGGTTGAATGTCTGGATCCTGTGGAAGCAGCAAAACGCATTGTTTCCGGGAGTACAATTCCTGTAGATGTTGCTGAGGTCAAAACCGGGAAAGGATTGATTTATTCAATAAATATCATCGGCTGGGGATTGGTAACTGATATTGGAATAACTGCAGAAAATTACCGGTGGATGGGAGAAAGCCGATATACACTGGTATCAATGCTGGAAATATTCAGATTGAAACAGCGATCAGCTAAATTAATCATAAATGAAACTGAAGAAATAAATGATTTCACTTTTATTCTTGCCTTAAATACCAAGCATACTGGAAAAGGCATGTATGCTGCACCAAAAGCAAAATTGGATGATGGATTAATTGATCTGATTATCGTTCGTGAGAAGGGTAAAATCAAATTATTGAATTTATTACCGAAAATTTTTGATGGTACTCATATCGAATCAAACATTGTTGAATATTCTCAAGTGAGTCGCTTTTCTTTATTTCCTGATGAGGAGTCGCCATTGAATATTGATGGTGAGATAACAGGGAAAACACCTATCGAAGTAAAAATGATACCTGGCTGTTTTCAGTTTTTGAATTAATAAATGCTCATATTTTATCTCAGTGAAACTGCATTTTTTTAATCCTTTGGTTTTCCATAACTTCACCGCACTATTTTTTTCTGCTCATGGCTGATACCTTATCATCAAGAATGTTCGTAAATACTCTGGGAATTCCAGGAATTCTCATTATGATTTGGCTTGGTGGACTTTGGTTCACCATTTTCACGTCTGTGGTCATGTTACTTGCAATTCGTGAATTTTATCAAATTAATTCAACCCAGGACTCAGTCCCGATGCTCTGGTTAGGTTGGATAGCTACTCTGGGGATTCTCATGATGTATGACAATTCTGTAGTTTTGGTTGATAATTATTTGATTATTTCCATTATCGGTTTTGTTTTAGTCGGAATGACGGTGGAACTTTTTCGTTATAAACCGAATCCAACGAGGAATATTGCCATCACTTTTTTTGGAATTTTCTATATACCCATCTTATTAGGGACATTACTCTCTTTACGTCAAATGGATACTGATTATAATTCGCATCTGACATTTGGGCTGTTTATTTCAATTTGGGTGTGTGATTCTGCGGCGTACCTGGCGGGACGTAAATGGGGGAAGAAAAAAATATGTGAACGGATCAGCCCTAAAAAAACGGTTGTTGGATGTGCTGCGGGATTTATTGGTGCAGGCGTGGTTTATTCCGTTATGATAGCAACAAAAGTTTTAGGTACTCAATTCGGATGGGTAGATGTAGCTATGTTTACGGTAATCTCCGGTATTTTTGGACAAATGGGTGATTTTTCTGAATCGTTGATTAAGCGGGATGTGGGTGTGAAGGATTCTGGTTCTTTCCTCCCTGGTCATGGGGGTGTCCTTGACCGGTTTGATTCTCTGATTTTTGCAAGTCCGCTCACCTTTGTTTATGTGCAGTTATTTTTCTGACAATTTGATATAATTTTAGTGAAATTGCGATCAATTTTAGCCACTGACTGTGGCAGTACAACTACGAAAGCCATCCTGATAGAACTGATGGATGGAGAATATCGTTTACAAGGCAGGGGAGAAGCCCCCACCACTGTCGAAGCGCCTTTCGAAGATGTTACCAGAGGTGTTTTAAACGCCGTTGGTGAAGTCGAAGAACTCTCCGGAAGAAAGCTTTTGGATGGAGAAAATATCCTCACACCGCAAAATGGAGACGAAGGTGTAGATATTTATGTCTCTACCAGCTCGGCTGGAGGTGGACTTCAAATGATGGTTGCCGGGGTAGTAAAATCCATGACAGGTGAAAGCGCCGAAAGAGCTGCTTTGGGTGCCGGCTCCATAGTCATGGATGTCCTGGCTTCCAACGACGGGCGGATGCCGCATCAGAAAATCCAGCGTATTCGTCAGCTTCGCCCGGATATGATATTGCTCTCTGGAGGAATTGATGGCGGTACGACGAAGCATGTGGTGGAATTGGCTGAGATATTGCATGCTGCCAATCCAAAGCCCCGCCTGGGGAAGGACTATAAATTGCCGGTAATATATGCTGGGAACAATAAAGCCCAGAGTGAAATCACGAAAACTCTCGCTGAAATGACCGACCTGACAATTGTTAAAAATATTCGTCCGGTTCTTGAGCGTGAAAATCTGACACCATCACGGGATAAAATTCACGATTTGTTCATGGAACACGTGATGCAGCAGGCTCCCGGTTACAAAAAATTAATGTCCTGGACGGATGCGCCCATTATGCCTACTCCCGGTGCAGTCGGGTCACTGATAGAGATGATAGCCAAACAGGAAAATATAACTGTAGTTGGCGTGGATATCGGTGGTGCTACAACAGATATATTTTCAGTGTTCCAGGAACAGTTCAACCGAACGGTAAGCGCAAATCTTGGAATGAGTTATTCTATTTGCAACGTGCTGGCGGAAGCCGGTATGGCAAATGTGCTGCGCTGGGTTCAGTTTGATATTGATGAAATAGATCTAAATAACCGGATTGGGAACAAGATGATCCGTCCAACTACCGTACCTCAATCCATGGAAGAATTGATGATGGAACAGGCAATCGCAAGGGAAGCGTTGAGATTGTCGTTTATCCAGCATAAAGCTTTTGCGGTGAATTTGAAAGGAATACAGAAGGAGAGAACTATCTCTGATGCTTTTGAACAATCGGAGTCAGGACTATCGCTGGTAAACATGATGGAGCTGGACCTCTTGGTTGGGTCTGGCGGAGTCATGTCCCACGCTCCGCGCCGGGAACAGTCCGCCCGAATGCTTGTTGACGCATTTCTACCCGAAGGTATCACCCAGCTTGCTGTAGACTCTATTTTCATGATGCCCCAGCTTGGAGTTCTCGCCAATATTGATAAAGAGGACTTAAAGGAAGATGCCAGAAAAGCCGCGGTTGAAGTCTTTGAGAAGGATTGTCTCATCCGCCTGGGGACTTGTATTGCCCCAGTTGGAAAGATCAAGCCAAATATGACAGTGATGACAGCTGAACTTACTCTATCGGAAGGAAAGCCAGAACACTATGCAGTGAAGGCAGGAGAACTGCTTCGGATTGAAGTTCCGTTTGAACCAGTGAAAGCGATCTTAACTCCCGGCAAGGGATTGGATCTTGGTGCAGGAAAGGGTGAAATAATCAAAACTACTATTTACGGCGGCGTTGTAGGGCTCTTTCTAGATGGACGGGGACGTCCGTTTATGTTGCCCGAATCGAAGACAGAACGAATTTCTAGTTTGCAGAAATGGTCAACCGCCACGAATGAATATCCTGATCTTCATCCAGGTTAATTATGGCCCACGCGTATACACCAGGTTTAAAAGTATTACAGGAAGCTAAAGTCGTGAAAGAACGGCGACTTCCCTTAAAAGGTGATGTTATCGTTAAGGAAGGACAACAGGTATCTCCTGAAGATGTCGTTGCTACCACTGATCTTCCGGGGAATGTTCGGATGGTAAATGTAGCAAACCTGCTGAATATTGATGCCCAGGATATCCAGGATGTGATGCTTCTGAAAGAAGGCGATTCTGTTCAAGAAAATGGCTTGTTAGCTGAGACAAAAGGTGTCTTTGGGATGTTCAAATCTCAGGCAAATTCTCCGGTAGAGGGTACGATTGAAGCTATTTCAGATGTGACCGGACAGGTAACCTTACGTGAAGCACCTACCCCTGTTGAAATTGATGCATATGTGAGCGGTGTAGTAAAGGAGGTTCTTCCTGGAGAAGGAGTGACCGTTGAGACCGATGCAGTTTTTATTCAGGGGATCTTTGGGATTGGCGGAGAAAACCGTGGCAACCTTAAAGTGGTTGTTGAATCTCGGGAAGATGAGCTCACTGCTGATATGATCACAGCTGACCATGCCGGGAATATTCTTGTGGGGGGGGCTTTTATCAGCCTGGAAGCCTACAAGAAGGCTCTATCCGTGAACGTAGCAGGAGTAGTAGTGGGTGGGTTTAATTATCACGATTTGGAGGATGTTCTTGGATACACTCTTGGTGTCGCAATTACGGGATCTGAAAACTTGGCTACGTCGTTGATAATAACCGAGGGGTACGGGAATATCCGCATGGGCGTGAGAACGTTTGATTTATTGCGGGAGCATAACGGAAAGTTTGCATCGGTGAATGGTGCCACACAGATCCGCGCTGGTGTAATACGTCCCGAGATCGTTATTCCACTTTTGCCGGCTGAACTGAAAGGAGATCATAAAGAGATTGATGCTTCTGAGGGAATTCAGGAGGGAAGCATTGTCCGTGTGATTCGTGCGCCATATTTTGGCAGGATGGGAACGGTAGTTAGTTTACCGGCTAAACTGCGTAAGATGGAGTCTGAAACCATGGTGCGTGTAGCGGAAGTGGAAATAGATCATGAAACCATAGTGGTACCGCGTGCCAACCTGGAAATGCTTGAGACAGATTAGAATAAAGATTTAGATTAGCAACCAGGATAAAGAGAATGTTTGTTGGAATAAAGAATAAACCCCAAGCTTCCAATCCGAATCTTCATTCAGACTTGGATTTAGAATTTATCAAGAGAATCGCAAAACGGATTCATAAATCCGGTTTAATCACTCCAGCAGTGTTGTTCCTGGAGATGACCAAACCATTAGCGTTGATTGGAAGCCATGCGATGGTTTTTTTTGGTCCGATCATCACAGCATTTATCAATACTGAAGGATACTATCGTGCCACAGAAATATTTGAAGACCCAAAAAATGTCGAAAAATTGATTAGTGAGATTGAATTGCTTGAAAAAGGTGCCACAAATAATATGGAACAAAAATGAAAGATAAACAATTCTGGATCATTGGGACCGCATTCATAGTCATATTTTTGATCTACTGGGTTCTGGGTCATCCAGGATTCAAAAGTGAGCGGATCGTGATGTTTGTTGCCATTGTTGGGATGGTAGGAACATTGATCTATTATATTCGCATGGCTGAGAGAGGTGACTCCTTTTTTTTACGAACTATCCCTGGATTGAAAGCCGTGGAGGAAGCAGTCGGACGATCCACCGAAATGGGAAAACCGGTACTTTATGTGCCTGGGATCATGGATATGGATCAGGTAGAGACTGTTGCCGGTGTGATTGTCCTGGGACATGTTGCCAAGATGACGGCACGCTACGAAACATCATTGAATGTACCTGTATCACGGGCAATTGTGATGAAAGCCGCACGGGAATCTGTGCGGGAATCATACACATTAGAAGGTAGACCCGATCTTTTTCACGAAGACATCGTGCATTATCTGACCGATGACCAGTTTGCTTTTGCCGCTGGTGTGAATGGGATTATGAATCGGGAAAAACCGGCCGCCTGCCTTTATATGGGGAAATTTTATGCGGAGTCTCTTATCCTCGCTGAAACGGGAAACTCAATTGGAGCCATCCAGATTGCGGGTACAGCATCACAGTCTCAGATCCCATTCTTCGTTACCGCATGTGACTACACTCTTATCGGAGAGGAGTTCTTTGCCGCCAGTGCGTATTTGTCCCAAAAACCTGAGCTTCTGGGTGGAGTAAAGGGACAGGATATTCTGAAAGCTGGTATCACCATCACCATCATTTTATCAGTCGTTTTACGACTGCTCCATGATTTTGGATGGATTGGCTGGGATGTACTTAACTTTTTAACGGTACAATAGGAGGGAAGCTATGATCTGGAAAAGACAGATACCGATTCTCATTGTTACCGTTATCGGACTTTTAACATTATTCGGATGGTTTATTGAGCAACCAACTATCCAGGCATTTGTAGATGACGATGCTACGCAGTGGTATGATATTCTCGCAAGTTTTGCCATTATCCTAGGTGCATTGAATCTGTTAAAACTGCAGGGAAGAAAAGTAATCAAACAGAAGGAAGGCTGGGGTTACAGTCTCTTTGCCATCGGCGGATTCATATTCTCGATTTTGGCTGGATTTGTCATCAAGGGAAGTGACTCTGTTGCCTGGGGTGCTCATGTAACCAGTAAAGGTACGCTTTTTAAATGGATGTTTGAATATATGTTCACACCTTTGTCGGCAACGATGTTTGCCCTGCTGGCATTTTTTGTGGCATCTGCTTCCTACCGTGCTTTCCGTATTCGCAACTTTGAAGCCACATTGCTGTTAGTGGCCGGGATCATTATCATGCTGGGGCGTGTCCCCATCGGGAGTTACATATCGTCCTGGTTTGTGATGTACATTCTTGTGCTGGTCATCGGTGTTGCTGTAAACACAAAATTTGGCAATAAAATGGTCACTTTCAGTACTGTTCTGGCAGGATTACTTATTGTTACAGTTGCAGGGATGCTGACCGGCTGGCCCATAGATCAGCCCGGGATATTTTACCTGCCGATTATACAGGAGTGGATTTACTACAATCCAAATGTTGCCGGAGCGCGTGCGATCATGATCGGGATTGGACTGGGAATTTTCGCCACGTCCATCCGATATATTCTTGGTATTGAAAAATCCTATATTGGAGAGTAAAGCATGAAAAAGATTACAAATTTTATTCTGAAAATTGGAGATATGGACCGGCGATGGATATTTATAATCATTGCGCTTGTGGTTCTGCTCCCGTTGTTTTTTCCGATTGGGCTGCCGATTCGCCCAACGGATTCTACACAAACTGCCTACGATGCAATGGATAACCTTGATCCTGGTTCAAAGGTGCTCTTCTCGTGTGAATACGGTCCTAGCACCAAGCCGGAAGTTCATCCTATGGTTTATGCGGTATTGCGGCATTTATTTAAAAATGGTCATAAAGTGTACATTACTTGCCTCTGGCCCGATGGGCAGTTTATGGCAGAGGAAGCGATTGAGGAGATTGCCGAACAGGAATTTAACCTCACATACGGCAAAGATTACGTTCTGCTTGGCTTCCGTCCTGGTAATGAAGCCGTGGTAAAAGGGATTGTCAGCAATATTAGGAAATTGTATTCCACTGATGCACGAGGAACCTTGACAGATAAAATACCCATGATGGAGGGAATCAATCAGTTGGCGGATTTTGACTTTATTTTCACTGCATCTGCGGGATACCCCGGGACAGTGGAATGGGTACAGTACGGTGCAGACCCAACTGGAGTTCCAATGAGCACAGGTGTGACCTCCATTCAGGTGAATGAAGTGATGCCCTATGTTCAAAGCGGACAGGTGAAAGGTATCCTGGCTGGAATGCCCGGTGCCGCGGAATATGAAAAGCTGGTGGGTGTCCCCGGTATTGGCACCAGCGGTATGGATGCACAATCCATTGCCCATTTGGTCATTGTACTGTTCATCATCTTTGGAAATGTTACTTTTTTCATTGAACGGCAACGCCAGAAAAAATATTAAGGCAGGAGGAAAATAAGATGACTTTTGGAACAATTCTTGGAGCCTGGGTCGCCGTATTTTTGACACTGGCAATCTTTTCCTATTTGTATAAAGATAATTCGTTTTACAAAATAGCAGAACATGTTTTCGTCGGCATATCAGCAGGGTACTGGGCGTCCATGTTCTTCTGGACCCAGATCCAGCCCAACCTGTTTGGCCGGCTCTGGCCTGCCAGTGGATACAATGCCGATTCCTTCTGGTATAAAATTTACAATGGTCTGCATTTGCTTACATCCGCTGTTTTTCCTGCAGGAGGAATTGACAAAGGACATGACATGCATTTGATCTATCTTATTCCATTTGCACTGGGGATTATGATGCTGTTAAGTGTGTCATCAAAATTGTCCTGGTTTGCCCGCTGGGGAATTGCCTACACTGTTGGAATGGCTGCTGGTCTCCGTGCTTACGGATTTCTTAATTCAAATGTGATTGGTCAGATCAAGGGATCTGCGATGCAGTTTGTAGGCGGTGATATGCCGTTTTTTGCTCTGATAGGAAACAGTATTTTCAACAATATTGTCATTTTAGTTGGTACGATTTCCGGACTGGCATACTTCTATTTTTCGAAGGAACACAAAGGTGCATTCGGAAAATTGACCAAGGTTGGAATTTACTTCCTGATGATCAGCTTCGGCGCTTCGTTCGGGTTTGCAGTTATGGGACGTATTTCCCTGCTCATCGGTCGGTTTGTGGACCTCATTGATTATTCCAAAGCGCAATACAACCATGCTACACTATGGATACTGGTAGTTATGATTATTCTTTTGGGTTACAATGCAATGAAAGATCGAGATAAAAATTTACCTGTGAGCAAAGATGTCGCATGATCATCTTTTAGATGTAAAAGACTTAACCATTCAATATACTATCGAAGGAAACCTGGTTTCTGTTGTGGACCAGGTTTCTTTTTATATAGATCCAGGTGAAATCATTGCATTGGTAGGCGAATCAGGGTGTGGTAAAACTCAAGTTGCTTTATCCCAGGCGGGACTCCTTCCAAAATCTGCTCATATAAGTCAAAGTTCAATCAATGGTATTCAAACGGCAATGATCTTCCAGGATCCGCTGAATGCTTTGAATCCCGTATTAAAGGTGGGAACTCAGATTCTAGAGGGGATAAAAAATAAGGTTAAAAGGAATAAGGGTGAAGTTGTTCGATTATTGAATGCAGTGAGGATTGATGAACCAGAAAAAAGATATTATCAATACCCTCATGAATTTTCAGGCGGAATGCGGCAGCGGGTTCTCATTGCAATTGCACTGGCGCGAGACCCTGATCTGCTCATTGCTGATGAACCAACAACAGCTTTGGATGTGACCATCCAGGCCCAGATCATTGACCTGCTGAAAGAATTTAATGAAAATCAAGGTGTAAGTATTTTATTTATTTCCCATGACCTGTCGTTAGTGAAATCATTTGCTCAAAGAACCATGGTCATGTATGCCGGCCGCATTGTTGAATCAGCACCAACGGATGTGCTGTTTTCTACACCACAACATCCTTATACAAAAGCATTGATTCAGCTATCAAAGATGAAAAAAAATAACAGGGGAGAATTTTCCTCTATCCCTGGGGTTGTCCCCCTACCGTTACATTATCCTACTGGATGTCGTTTTCATCCGCGATGCCCGTCAGCAATCCAGGAATGTGCAGAAAAAGAGCCGGACACTGTCTTGAAAGAAGACCACTCCTGGGTTTGCCCGTACACATAGAAAATAGTATTCTAAAATGTCTTTTCCACCATTGCAATTCCCAGGTTCTCCAATTCCTCAAGGACAGGATCATAAATTTCCTTCATAATAGGAATTTTGACTCCAGTTAACAGAATTTTTCCTGTTAGAATGAGTTTTACTCCAATGGCAAGGGGCAAACTCACTGTACGCGCCATGGAAGAATCACCATTGGTTATTCCATAATCAATCAGAGTGGATGTGATGAACTCTTTCATTTTCTTTTTGTTCTCAACTGTAAATTTGTGTTGAAGCAGGATCATATCCTTCTCACCTTCTTTGTAGAATAGTTTTTCCTGAAGACGGTCGCTGAGAATATCCAGTCGGTTGTCATAAATCGTCACAGATTCATCACTGAAAAGTCCTAACCATTCCAAACGGTCTAAAATGGGGGAAGCTATTTCAATATTCAATATTTCAGCTGTTTTAGCCCTGATATTATCTGATTCTGATGCCCCAACCAGTGCAGCTAACATTTGCTGGAAGGTCATTCCCTTTACTTTTACAATGGGTGTTTCATCCACCAGGCCAAGGTCAATAATTGCTTTTAAAGTAGCGCACCAGCCGATATTTCGATATGTGCCGCGCATAACAGTGAGTGCATCATGTAAACCGTACAAAATTTTATAAGGGAGGGAATCCCTATTCGGATAAACTTCAAAAGTTCCCAATTCATCAACCTCCTCTAAGCGCGGGTTTACAAACAGGTTTTTTCCTTCGATAATTATATTTTCTCCGTTTTCGAGGTAATGGGCGGAATTTTTGGAAGCCAGGACTACACCCTTCGGACTCCATGAAAATTTATATCCAAAGGGATTATCATTGTCTCTCGGTGCAGGCAGTCCACCACAATAGGAATAAAAATGAAGGATCTTTCCACCCTCGGAGTGCACTTGGTCAATAATCTTCATTGCGGACATATGGTCAATTCCAGGATCCACTCCTATTTCATTCAGGAAAAGAAGACCTTTGTTTTTTGCTTCTGAGTCAAATGCCTGCATTTCTTTGCTCACATAGGAGGTGGTAGCCATATGGGTATTTTGAGCAAGGCAATGTTTTGCGACTTTTACATGATATGTCCAGGGCAGGAGACTGATTACAATATCATTGCCTTTAATCAGTTCCACAAGTTTAGCTGTGTTGTTTATATCGAGGGAAATAGCGATACCGTTTTCATACCCTTTAACCAGTGCTTCTGCTTTTTGGAGGGAGGCAACAGTTATCCGAAAATCTTTGTGACCAAGTAAATAGTGTACTCCGGGTCTGCTAACCAATCCCGCACCTAAGACAAGGATATTCTTCATGAGTTTTCTTTTTTTAGATATTTTTTAATATAGATGTAATCTTCAGTCAATTTCCCCTTATGAAGGATCAGCCCTCGTTTCATGGAAGCAGGAAGTTTCAATTCCTCAAGGGGTACATTAAAGTTTTCTTGAATGAGAAGGGGGATAAATTCTCTTAATACTCTCGAAAATTCTATTGAAGACTCTTTTGAAAATTCACAGGGTAGATTATCCACAGCCATTATTGTTATGCCATTCCGTAGAGTACCATCTTTAAACTGTTTTTCAGCTGGGAAATAAGTATAGGTAGCACTGTCTGGATACGTGGATTTATGAGTGATTTCAATGGAGCCTTCAATGTCACAACTGATATCCCCGATGACAGACAGGTTTCCATCAGGATGCTGGTTTAAATAATCTTTGGTAAGAAGCCGGGGATATCTTTCTGTCCAGTAAATACAATTGACCAAAACATTAATATAAGGGAGCCACGATGAAAAGTTCCCGGTGTAATTTTCAGGATTATCGTAATAATCCCTCAAGTCAAATTTTCCGTTTTTTGGGATAACCATGTGTTCTTCCTTAAAGATAAACTTGAACAATGTTCCATCCCAGGAAGTTAATGAAGAGAAATTTTCTGTTAATTCTGTTGAAGAAAGATCCTTGTGCGGGAGCAAATCAAATAATTCCTGGGCACCACAGGAGACATTTCCATAACCGGCAAATCCAAAAACCACCGGGCCTAGATTCTTAGGTATTCCGTTTTTTTGCAGATCATTGGCAACGGATTTAAAGTGCATTTTTGCCTCTTCAACAGAAGAATACTGGTATGCCTGTTTTATTTTTTCGAAGGGTGTGTGGATACCTTGAAGTTTGAGTTTTTCGCCATAAGCATGGATCGTTTCTATCAGTCCAGCGAGTCCGGCATATCGCCCGAAAAAAATCAATCGCCGATTCTTTTTATCGACAATTCTTTCATAATCAATCAAGTTGCATTTCAAATCCATCATACGTTGGAGCATTTTCATATTATAGGATTGACCTTTTATGGTGTGGGAGAAAAACAGGTATGTCTTTTCTTCCTGGAGTAATTCAACTGGAATTTCCTTTACTGCCAGAATGATATCTGCCTCATGGAGAGTCTCTGAAATCACCGCCCCAGCCTGCTCGTAAGCATGGTCAGAAAAAATACGCAATTTGGACGGTTGTATTGAAATCTTACAGGTGTTTTCATTGAGAATAGTTTTTACGTCCGAAGGTACAAGCGGTGCTCTCCGTTCCCATTTATTATGATCCTCCCGACGGATTCCAATAATTTTTTCTATACTCATATGTTAAATGGACAATGCAAATAGATTTGTTTAATAAAGGCAGAGAATTTAGTATTTTGACTGAATGAATGACTATGGAAAACGTAAGAATATTTACTAAATGACCAGGCACCCTGAATGATATATATTTACTACCGGAAAAATATAACAAAACCAATGAGAGAAATCTTTGCCAGATTAAAAAGATTTATTGTAAACTTTTACTCTATTTTTCCAAAAATACATTAGATATATAAGGTATTTACATGTCAAAACTTTCAATTGCAGGTTACGGTGATAAACTAACCGTTAACGGTATTCGAATTGGGGATCTTTCGCCTGCAGATCATGAAGCTATTGAAAATGAAAAAGGAGGGCGTAATTATAAACCTTTAGAGGATGTGGTCGTGTCCCATGTACGGAATTCATCTACTCTGGTGTGCCGTAAACCGGATCCGGAAAAGGTGCGTGCTTTTATTGAAGAAGATCTCATTGATGGTCTATGTTGTTACTCCGCTGTCAACCAAGGGCAGTTAAACAAGACAATCATTGACGCGGTTGTCCACCATCTTACAAAAGAAAAACTTCCTACCGTTCCACGCTCTATTCGGCACAAATATATGTCCGCTTTCCTCCTGGCTACCACCACCTTGACGAAAATGGACCGGGTTATTCCAAAAGTTTCGGGAGTAGAAGCAGCAGAACTTATGTTCAAAATAGCCCGGCGCTGGGGATATCAGGTAAAAGGAATTCCATCAGGAGAAGCGATTATTGTAGGTGCGAAGGGGAATTTTCATGGTCGAAGTATGACTGCAGTTTCATTATCTGATGATCCGGAAGCAAAAAATAATTTTGGTCCGTTTATCCCTGGTATTGAATTAGTTCCATTTAATAATGTTATTGCGCTTGAAACATTGTTCAGGCAAAAAGGAGAGCGTATTGCAGCTTATTTGGTGGAACCGATTCAGGGGGAAGCAGGAGTTATTCTACCTGAGGATGATTATTGGACGAATGTAGTGAAGCTTTGCAAGGAGTATAATATCCTCCTTGCAATGGATGAGGTACAGACGGGATTTGGCCGTACAGGTGCTCATTTTGCTCATCAGATTTATGGGATTAAACCAGATATCATGGCTTGTGGAAAAGCCGCCGGCGGCGGAATATTACCGGTTTCATTTGTAGCCGGAAGAGATGATATAATGGGCGTTTTAACACCGGGATCTGAGGGATCAACATTTGGTGGTTATCCCTTAGCTTCAGTAGTTTCAGTATTTTCAATTAAAGTTTTAGTTGAAGAAAAATTAGCTGAAAATGCCATACTAAGAGGAAGTCAGTTGTTGGAACATTTTAACAATTTGAAATCTAAGTTTCCTGATAAAATAAAGGAAGTCAGGGGAAAAGGTCTCCTCACTGCTTTTGAAATGTTTGATGATCCAAAATTGGATGGACATAAAGTGTCCTTAGAATTGTTAAAACAGAATATTTATGCAAAGGAAACTCATAAAACCACAATAAGGATTGCTCCGTCTTTGACTATAAATGCTGTTCAGATTGACCAAATCGCAGAAGCGATTAACAGTGTCATTGCAGGTTTATAGATATTCACTGTGGGTAATTAAAATACTTTATCAATGCTGTAAGGTTAGATCAAATGATGGTTTTATGTAACGTCCTGAAGGGTTATTCACAGCAAATAAAAAATAATGGAGAATAAATGAACTTTTTAAATGAATTAGGGATTAATGATGTGAATTATGGTGCCTGTTCGGGCACAGGAAAATGGTCCGAGACTACTCAAGCCGGTGAGATTGTTTCAATCAACCCTGCTAACGGAAAAAAAATTGCATCGGTTTATCAATGTTCAGAATCAGATTATGATCGAATTGTTATTGATTCTGCAAAGGTATTTAAAAAATGGAGGAAGGTGCCTGCTCCAGTTCGTGGGGAATTGGTCCGCCAGATGGGAGAAGCACTGCGGGAGAAAAAGGATGCTTTAGGGAGTTTAGTGAGCTTGGAGATGGGCAAAATCAAACAGGAGGGTGATGGCGAAGTACAGGAAATGATTGATATAGCCGATTTTGCAGTAGGTCAATCCCGGATGCTTTATGGAAAAACCATGCATTCCGAAAGGCTGGATCATCGAATGTATGAGCAGTGGCATCCGCTTGGGATCGTCGGTGTTATTTCTGCCTTTAACTTCCCTGTGGCCGTTTGGGCCTGGAATGCTTTTATTGCTGCTATTGCGGGAGATACAGTGATTTGGAAACCATCTTCTTCTGTTCCATTAACTGCTGTTGCTGTGCAGAGTATCTGCAACGAAGTGATGGAAAAAAATGGATACTCCGGTATTTTCAGTATCGTTATTGGAAATGGATCAACAATTGGGGAAAAATTAATAAATGATCGTCAGATTCCTCTGGTTTCTTTTACAGGCTCATGTAAAATGGGGAAACATGTGAGCAAAACCGTTGCTGGTCGATTTGGAAAAACAATTTTAGAGTTAGGTGGAAACAATGCTCTGATTGTTGATGAAACTGCTAATTTTGATTTGGTTATCCCTGCAGTTGTTTTTGGAGCGGTGGGAACGGCAGGTCAACGGTGTACATCCACCCGCAGGGTACTGGTTCATCAGAAACGTTACGATGAGCTCGTTTCAAAATTAGTTCATGCTTATGGACAGGTACAATCCGGTGATCCTTTGGATTCTGACACATTGATGGGACCCCTGGTGGACAAGTCGGCTGTTAACCTCTTCATGAATGCGATGAAAGAAATTGAGAAAAGTGGAGGAACAGTGCTCTATGGCGGGAAAAAAAAGGAAGGACAAGGATATTTTGTGGAGCCAACACTGGTTAAAGCGGAAAATCACTGGGATATCGTACAGGATGAAACATTTGCACCCATTCTCTACTTAATTCCCTTTGATTCAATAGAAGAAGCAATTGCATTGCACAATCAGGTTCCTCAGGGATTGTCATCGTCACTGTTCACCACTAGTGTTGAACATGCAGAATTGTTTTTATCCTCCAGAGGAAGTGACTGTGGAATCGCTAACATCAACATTGGTACATCCGGAGCAGAGATTGGCGGTGCTTTTGGGGGTGAAAAAGAAACTGGTGGCGGGCGTGAATCCGGTTCCGATTCATGGAAACAATACATGCGACGCCAGACAAATACGATAAACTGGAGCAAGGAACTTCCTTTGGCTCAGGGAATCAAATTTAATCTCTCTTGAGTTGGATATTACCAACCAACCGGAACGGTATTTTGAACAGGAAATAGAATAGTTTTGCTACATTTTCTTTATCCTTACCCTTCTCCTGAATCCAATTAATTTATGCCCGTTAAAAAAGGAACTCTTTTTATTGTTTCAACACCTATTGGAAATTTGGGAGATATTACGTTCAGGGCAGTGGAAACGCTCAAGACCGTGTCATTTATTGCTGCAGAAGATACACGGCGTACACGAAAACTTTTGAATCACTTTGATATTAAAACAAAATTGATCAGTTATTATGAATATAATCGTTTTGCTCGGATCCCTCAGATACTGAAATACCTGGAATCTGGAAAAGATGTAGCGGTTGTAACCGATGCAGGGACTCCTGGAGTGTCAGATCCTGCCTACAAATTGATTAGATCTGTCATCCAGGTTGATGTGAAAGTGGAGCCTGTTCCGGGACCTTCCGCTTTTTTAACCGCCCTGGTTGCTTCCGGTCTACCCACGGATCGTTTTCTTTTTGTAGGATTTCTCCCTCCCAAGAAAGGAAGAAGAAAAAAGTTGAGTAATTTAGCCTCTTATGAAGCAACACTGATATTGTATGAAAATCCAAAAAGACTAGTAAAAACTCTATCAGATATAGCCACTTTTCTTGGAGATCGTCCAGCGGTGGTATGTCGAGAATTGACGAAGATTCATGAAGAAATAATCCGTGGAACTATTTCGGAATTATTGTCGTATTTTTCACGGGAATCCCCTAGGGGAGAATGTGTAATAATGATCGGAAAAGATGACCCAAATGTCTACTTCGGATAAGGCTCGTTTTATTTCATTTGAAGGGATTGACGGCAGCGGTAAAACCACTCAAGCCACGTTGCTCTTAGATAAATTAATTCAAAATGGTAAGCAAGGGATTTTAGTTCGTGAGCCTGGAGGGACCCCTGTTTCTGAGGCGATTCGCCACGTTTTACTGACGAAGGGAAATCGACAGATGGTGGCAAGAACCGAAGCCTTGCTGATGACGGCCAGTCGTTCCCAATTGACAAAAGAGGTAATTCTACCTAATCTGGAACAGAATCGATGGGTTATAGCAGACCGGTATGCAGATTCCACCCTGGCATATCAAGGCGGTGGGAGAGAATTAAACCTTGATTGGCTTCAAGATCTTAACAAATTTGCAACCTATGATTTGGAACCGAATGTTACTTTTGTTATAGATATACTTCCAAAAGAAGCTCTTCGGAGAAGAGGACAAACCGAGGACCGGATTGAAGAAGAAGGAATAACTTTTCAAAAACAGGTTCGGCGAACATATTTGGAATTAGCAAAACAATATTCTGACAGAATTATTGTCATTGATGGTCATATGGATAGAGAAATAATCCAGGATAATATATGGGATGAAATAAAAAGGAGGTATTTTTTAACACAATGAAAGTAAATAACATTCAAAGAAAATATCTGTTCGTGGTTGGAATTATCATTCTTTGCGGAACTGCTTTATTTGCTGTTTCAAAAGCTGATATTTTTAAACAAGTTGCCGTAAATCAAAAATTGATAAATGATGTATACAAATATATTGTAACCAATTATGCCGATGAAATTGATGTAGAAAAATTTACCAGAAAAAGCATACGGAATATTTTGAATGATTTGGATCCATTTACAGTTTTTATGGAACCGGAAGAAGGAGAAGGGATTGATCTCTTGACCAAAGGGAAATATGGAGGGGTCGGGATGGAGATTGGTAAACGGGACGGGGAAATAACAGTGGTTGCACCAATGGCTGATTCTCCGACAATGAGAGCTGGAATAATCAGCGGTGATGTAATTGTAAAGATTGACACCGTTGTAGCAAAGGATATGAATTTGAACGATGTGGCAAGGCTCATAAGAGGAGAGAAAGGAACCGAGGTCACTCTCTCTATCCAAAGAGCAGGTCTGGACAATGTAATAAAGTTTACGATGATCCGGGAAGATATTAAAGTGAAGGATGTAGCTTATTCCGGTATGCTGAATGATCGGATCGGGTATATCCTTTTGACCAGGTTTTCAAAAAATGCTGCTCCGGGCATGAAAAAAGCTATAGATCAGCTAAAGGAACAAAAAGCAGAAGCGATTATTCTGGATCTCAGAAATAATCCTGGAGGATTGCTAAAGTCTTCAATAGATATTTTAGATATGTTTTTACTGAAAGGTGAGAAACTTCTTTCTACCAAAGGAAGGACTAAAGGTTCAAATAGAACATTTTTCTCTAAAAAAGACCCAGTGATAGGTTCTGATATAAAAATAGCAATATTAATTAATGAAGGTAGTGCCTCTGCAAGTGAAATTGTATCGGGTGCTATCCAGGATTTAGATCGAGGAGTTATCATAGGACGCCGCTCATTTGGAAAAGGGCTTGTGCAGTCTGTATATCAGCTTGATAAGGAAAGCAGATTAAAAATGACGACAGCAAAATATTACATTCCAAGTGGCAGACTGATCCAGAATCCGGGATATATAGATAAAGACATTATCAATGATGTATCAGAACAAGATACGCTATTTGCTACGGTTAAGGGACGGAAGGTTAAAGGAGGCGGAGGTATCATGCCCGATTATGAAGTGGAGGTTCACAAGTATGGTCCATTAACACGGGAATGTTGGAGACAAGGCATCCTTTTTACTTACGTTCAAAAAAGAAAACAAAACTATTCATCATTTGATGAAGTATTAGCAACTGAAGATCTTATAGAAGATTTTTATGTTTATTTGAAAGAACAAGATTTAGATATTAGTATTGATGGTGAGTCCAATTACAATGATTTCAAGGCTAAATTATCTTCAATTGACAGTACGAACGCAGAGTTAAACAGTGCTTTTGAAATAATAGATGGATTTTTTGTTGAGAAAGAAGCCTCCCTATTTGATAAAGAGTCTGAGGATATTCGAAAGTGGCTTCTTGCTGAATTTGCCAATCATTACAATGGAAAGGAAGGTAGGATTCAATTCACTTTACAAAGTGATGAATATGTGGAAAAAGCAATTTCTATTTTAGAAGATCAAGTGGCCTATAGGAACGTACTTAGATTGGAAAATGAATAAAATATTACCTGAATCTTATCGTTGGAAATATTCTTCCAAGGGAATAGATGTTTTTCGGTAAATTTATTTGCTTTTCTTAGACGAGTCTATGATAATGTTTGAAATTTTAGTAATATTTCTTTTCAATGACTACGGGCGATTAGCTCAGTTGGTTAGAGTGCCTGCTTGACATGCAGGAGGTCACTGGTTCAAATCCTGTATCGCCCACTATAATTAATTTCAATTATCAGTAATGAAGCTAAACAAAAATATTAATTGGTATCTAAATCTTTCCTATAAGGTTTTCCAATACTTACACCGCATACAGGTACGTTTTATTTTTTAATTTGAATTTTATCCTATTAAGTGAAGAACAAGATTACCCTTACATTTCCTGATAATAGTACCCGTATGTATCCGACAGGAACTACCCTGCTTGAAGTTGCAGAAAGTATCGGAATGCGTTTAGCTAAGGATGCCGTTGCAGCACAATTAAATGGGAAACTGACAGATTTAACAGAAGCCATTGATATTGATGCAGATATTAATATTATCACAGGGGATAGTACCGATGGACATGAAGTATTATTGCACAGCACAGCACATCTTATGGCTCAGGCTGTAAAAGAATTATTTCCTAATGCCAGAGTAACTATCGGTCCGGCGATTGAAAATCGTTTTTACTATGATTTTGATGTTGAAAATCCCTTTACTGATGAAGACCTTGTTAGCATCGAAGAAAAGATGAGAGAACTGGCTCAAAATAATTATCCGGTGAAACGAAAGATTTTCTCAAAAGATGAGGCTATTGATCTTTTTAAATCAATGGATGAAAACTATAAAGTTGAAATTATTGAGGAAATTTCTCCGGAGGAAGTACTGTCTGCCTATCAACAAGATAGTTTTATTGATCTGTGCAGAGGACCCCATGTTCCATCAACAGGAAGGATTAAATATTTCAAGATCCTCAATTCTTCTGGTGCATACTGGCGTGGGGATGAAAACAATAAAATGCTGCAGCGGATTTATGGAACGGTTTTTAATACAAAAAAAGAATTAAAAGAATATCTTCATATGCTTGAAGAAGCAAAAAAACGGGATCATCGTAAATTAGGGAAAGAGCTGGAATTATTTGCATTTGATGATGAGATAGGTCCAGGACTTCCTCTTTGGCTCCCCAAAGGGACTATCATTATCGAAGAACTGGAAAAGTTAGCGAAAGTGACCGAAGGAAAAGCAGGATACCAAAGGGTTCGCACGCCCCATTTAACTAAAGGAAGTCTTTATGAAAAATCCGGACATTTAAAGCATTATAAAGAAAGCATGTATCCTGCCATGGATGTTGATGGGATCGATTATTATGTGAAACCGATGAACTGCCCGCATCATCATAAGATTTATGCATCTGTACCACGGAGTTACCGGGATCTTCCATTGCGATTAGCAGAATATGGTACGTGTTACCGATATGAAAAATCAGGCGAACTTTTTGGTCTTATGAGGGTTAGGAGCATGCAGATGAATGATGCTCATATTTACTGCACCAAAGAACAATTTAAAGAAGAATTTTTATCAGTTTGTCAGATGTATTTAACGTATTTCAAAATTTTTGGAATTGATAAGTATGAAATGGAATTATGTCTTCATTCTTCTGAGGGTTTAGGTAAGAAATATGTAAATGAGCCAGAGTTATGGATTCAAACGGAACAGGATGTACGAAAAGCCCTGGATGAGGGTGGTATCAATTACATAGAAAAATCAGGCGAGGCTGCTTTTTACGGGCCGAAGATTGACGTCCAGGTTTGGAGTACTATCGGTCGGAAATTTACTCTGGCAACAAATCAGGTAGATTTTGCCATTCCATCTTTATTTGGCTTGAATTACACGAATGAAAGAGGAGAAGAAGCAACACCGTTGTGTATTCACCGGGCACCTCTTGGGACCCATGAAAGATTTATCGGGTTTTTAATTGAACATTACAGTGCTGATTTTCCCCTTTGGTTAGCTCCGGTACAAGTGGCTATTTTAACGGTTTCTGAGAAGGTGGAAAATTATGCTAATTTTGTCCAATCTAACCTGAAGAATGTTGATATCAGGGTTGAATTGGATGATCGCCCTGACAAAATTGGAGCAAAGATACGTTTGGCAGAACTATCTAAGATAAATGTAATGCTGATCATTGGAGAACGGGAAGAAAAGGAGAACACTGTTTCCGTCCGTCGTAGGTTTGAGGGAAATATTGGATCTATGAATTTAGATAGCTTTTCTTCTAAATTAGTCGAGGAAATTAATCAAAGGAGGAATACATATCGCAAAGAAGGCTAAAGCACGTGTAAACGAAGATATCACTGGAGACAAGGTACGTTTGATATCTGAGAAGGGAGGACAGTTAGGAATTCTTCCGTTGGAAGAAGCATTAGAAAATGCTCAAGAAGCCGGGTTAGATCTTATTGAAATATCTCGAGATGCAGATCCGCCGGTATGCAAATTAGTGGATTATGGAAAATTAAAATATGAAAAGAAGAAAAAAGCACATCTAAGTAAAAAGAAACAGCATGTAGTAAAATTGAAAGAGATTCGACTTCGTCCTCGAATTGATAGCCATGATCTGGATACAAAAATGAACATGGGAAGAAAATTTTTAAAAGATGGATGTAAATTAAAAGTAACTTTGATGTTTCGTGGAAGAGAGATGTCCCGCTTGGATTTAGGTGATATTGTTATGGAGAAAGTTGTTGAAATGCTGAAAGATATAGCAATAATAGAAAAGCAGAATCCCATGGAAGGGAGAAGAATGTCTCTCATTTTCGCCGCAATATAGGAGAACCAGATGCCGAAACAAAAAACAAGAAGAGGTGCCGCTAAACGATTTAGATTGACAGGTAGCGGTAAAGTAAAACGAAATAAAGCAAACCATAGACACATGCTAATCCGGCGTTCGAAAGGCGTTAAGCGTAAGATGCGGAATGCTGGCATTGTTGACGGATCAGACAGTAAAAAAGTCCGCCGGATGCTTGGTGTTTAAAGGAGAAAATAATGCCCAGAGCAAATAGTTCTGTTCCAAGGCACAGACGACATAGAAAGATCGTAAAGCAGGCCAAGGGCTACTATGGTGCCCGGAGCCGCAATTATAAAGCCGCAAAAGACGCAGTCACAAAGGCTGGATTATATGCCTATCGTGACCGTCGACAAAGGAAGCGTCAATTCCGACGTTTATGGATATTGCGGATTAATGCTGCGGTACGACTCCATGGTATGTCCTATTCTGTTTTTATAGCAGGATTGAAATCAAAGGGAATCGAATTAAACAGAAAGGCGCTTGCTGATCTGGCAGTAAATAACCCTGAGACCTTTGGTGAATTAGTAAGTACAATCCAGAAATAACATGAGCCTTCAGAAGAAGATCAAGGCAGTCCGGATTTCATTCCGGACTGCCCTTGATTCTTTGACTTCCGATAAAAATACTATAGAAAAATTACGGAGTAAATATCTTGGAAGGAAAGGCGAAATAGCCAGTTTATTTTCCCAATTGGTCACCGCAGATCCGAAAGAAAAACCACTATTAGGAAAAGCCCTTAATCAATTAAAAAATGATTGTTTAAAATCCTTTGAGAAAAAAGTAAGAGGCTTTGAAAAACCAGGAGGCTATTCTACAAGTTCTGGAAGGGATTATACGTTACCTGGAATACACTTCCCGGTTGGTTCTCTTCATCCGCTCCAGCAAATCCTTGATGAGATTAAAGATGTATTTACCTCTATAGGTTTTTCCATCGCATACGGCCCTGAGATTGATGATGATTTTCATAATTTTCAGGCTTTAAATATACCGAAACACCATCCTGCCAGGGATATGCAGGATACATTTTTTATTGATAAAAATATAGTTCTCAGGACTCATACATCAAATGTCCAGATTCATTTAATGGAAAACAATAACCCGCCTCTAAGATACATCGTACCCGGCAGGGTTTATAGAAACGAGGCAATTAGTTTTAAAAGTTATTGTTTATTCCATCAGGTTGAGGGGCTATATGTTGATAAACACGTTTCATTTTCTGAAATGAAGGGAATGCTGGAATTTTTTGTAAAACGTATTTTTGGAAGAAATGTAAAGATACGCTTTCGCCCCAGTTATTTTCCTTTTACCGAGCCCAGCGCAGAAGTAGATATCTGGGATGAGAAAAGAGATCAGTGGATGGAAATCCTTGGATGCGGGTCAGTGGACCCTGCTGTATTTGAAAATGTAGGATATGACCCGGAAATTTGGCAGGGGTATGCTTTCGGAATGGGGATAGAGCGTATCGCCATGTTAAAATACAAAATTGGGGATATCCGCCACTTTTATCAAAATGATGTTCGTTTTCTCTCTCAATTCTAAATTGATGACATTATGAAAGTTTCTATTAACTGGTTACGTAAATTTGTTGATGTATCAGAAACTCCGGTGGATCTGGCAGAGATGCTTACCATGTTAGGCCTTGAGGCTGAAGTTGGATTGGATTTTTCGGGATTTGATAACATTATTTCGGCAAAAGTGCTTTCATCCAGAAAGCATCCCAATGCAGATAAATTAAAACTGTGCCAAGTATTTGATGGTAAAGAGACTTACCAGGTTGTTTGTGGTGCTCCTAATGTGAATGCTGACCAGACGGTTATTTTTGCAAAAACCGGATCAGTCTTGCCGGGGGATTTTAAGATAAAAAAAGTGAAGATAAGAGGACAAGAAAGTTCAGGGATGATTTGTTCCGAGAAAGAATTGGGCATATCAGATGATCATGAGGGTATTTTGGTATTACCGGATAATACAGAACCGGGTATGCACATTTCTGAGGTGCTGAATCCTGTGTTTTCTTCGCTGGAATTGGATATTTTGCCAAACCGTCCAGATGCGTTATCACATCTTGGAATTGCACGGGAAATTGCAATAAAAACCGGGCAAAAATTACAAAAGCTTGCAATACTTCCGAACCTGAACCCAAAAACAAAAAGTGAAACCGTTCAGGTGCACATTGATGATCCGGACGGTTGTCCAAGATATATTGCGGGGGTTGTAAAAAATGTGAAGGTTGGACCTTCTCCTGAGTGGATGGGAGAAGCTCTCAAATGCGCTGGAATGAGGCCAATTAATAATCTCGTTGATATTTCCAATTACGTGCTTCTGGAAATGGGGCATCCAACACATATTTTTGATTTTGAAAAATTTCCTGAAAAAACAGTATGTGTCCGGAAAGCAAAAAAGGGAGAGAAATTCATTACTCTTGATGAGGAAAAGCATACGCTGAGTGCTGAACATCTCCTTATTACGAATGGAAGAACCCCTGTAGCTCTTGCGGGAATCATGGGGGGGTTGGATTCAGCAGTCGCTGATACAACGTCAACTGTACTTATTGAAAGCGCCTATTTTGATCCAATTACAATTCGGAAAGGATCTAAAACCTTAGGGATGTTGACCGAATCATCCCGCCGGTTTGAACGAGGAGCAGATCCGGAGGGGGCTGTAACTGCCTTCTGGAGAATAGTTACCCTGCTGAAGGAACTGGCAGGTGGAGAACTGGCATCTGAAATGGTGGATTCCTATCCGAAGAGAATAAAGCCGCCCTCTATTATTCTCAGGAAATCAAAACTGGAAAATATTGGCGGATTTTCCATCCCTGTAAAATTTATTGAGAAGACCCTGACTGCTCTGGAAATTGACTGGAAAAAATCGTCCAAAGAGGAATGGAAATGTGTTCCGCCTTCCTTTCGGCCTGATCTGGAGAGGGAAAATGACCTGATCGAGGAAATGATACGTATTTATGGATATGATTTGGTTCCCTCTGCACAATCCTTCACCAGTTTATTCACCTATGATACCCATGATCCACTGGCAAGTACTGGAAAAATCCATAATTGCTTGACCGGCCTGGGATATAGACAATGTTTTAATAACACCTTTCAGTCTAAAAAAATTGCTTCTATCTCTGGTAAAACTACTGTAGCTGTTGTCAATCCATTAAGTGTTCTTATGTCTGATATCAGGACATCACTCCTGCCTGGATTGCTTGAAACAATTGATTATAATATTAAGAATGGAACCTCAAATCTGCAGTTATATGAAATGGGGCAGGTGCACAGCCAGGAGAAAAAAGGATTTGATGGCATTATTGAGAAGGGTGCTCTTTGCGGTGTTGTACATGGGTTAATCCATAAGAAAGATGTTCATGTCGATGATGACCGGGAGCAATCATTTTTTTCAATAAAAGGCCATATCGATGTTCTCCTGAGAAGGCTGGCTCATATGGAAGCGAATTATGAGGAGTTTGAACATCCGGAATTTGATAAATCTTTCACTGTTTCTGCAGGGGACCAATCAATTGGAGTCGCAGGCATTGTTTCTTCCAGGATCGTTCAATCTTTAAAACTGGAAATTGGGGAAGTTTTTGCTTTTATGTTTGACCTTGAACAATTCGTCAATGTTATCGATGTACTTGTTCCATTTAAGGCAATATCACCATTTCCCATTGCTGAACGAGAATTGAACTTTGTTCTCAAAGAAGACATTCAGGCCGGGGAGATAAAAAATCAAATTATGCGTTCCGGAAAAGGATTGATTAAACATATTGAACCTGTCAATATTTTCCTACACGATTCTTTGGGAAAAGGGATGAAGAGTATTTTATTTAAGCTTGTGTTTCAGAGTGATACAAAAACCCTTGAAGACAAAGAGGTAAATCCAATTATTGATGAAATTATCAGTGTTGTTGGTAATAATTTTGGTGGTAAATTACGCGCATGAGTGAACTGACCTCATTGGCAAAATTGGAAACGAGGATCAGGCTTTTGATAGATGAATTGAAAGTGGCTAAGGAACACTCAACAATAGGAGACTCTCATCCTGTTGAAACGTCAAATAAACTTGCAAAAATTGAGGAAAAAATAAAAAATATTATCAGGTTAGCTGAAGAATTCTCATAAGGAGAACTATGTCAGATCAAAGTAATCTAGTAAAAGTAAGTATTTTCGGGCAGGAATATACTGTTAAAGCGCCTGCCGATCCCGGATACATCCAAAGTATTGCCGAATATGTCAATTCAAAAATGAAAGAAGTTCAGGATGAACTTCCAACTGCTCAATCTTCCACACGTATCGCAATACTCGCATCGATGAATGTCACTGATGAATTGTTTAGTATACGGCAGAAAAAAGAAAATGAAAATAGTGAAGTTGATGCCAAAATTTCATCATTGATTGAATTGATTGACGAATCTATAATCTGAAATTTAATAGACAGTTATCCCGGTGACTCAATTATTTTCCGGTAAAGAAGTAAGCGCTTCTGTCTATGAGTCCCTGACGCCAAAAATTCAAGCGCTAAAATCAAAAGGAATTACTCCGGGATTAGCTGTAATTCTTGTAGGTAATGACCCGGCATCCGCAGTGTACGTCCGCAGTAAATCCCGCAAGTTTGCATCCCTTGAATTGTTTTCTGAAACGATCCAATTTGATGGTGATATTTTCCAGGAGGAACTCATAGAAAAAATACAGGATTTAAACGTGGATAACCGATTCCACGGGATACTGGTACAGCTCCCATTACCGAAACATATTGATGAGGATACCATAATTAGCCTTATTAACCCCGTAAAGGATGTTGATGGCTTTCATCCTGAGAACGTCGGTTACCTTACTGTTGGAAATCCGCGATTCATTCCCTGCACGCCAAAAGGGATTATGAGAATCCTATCTTATTATGATGTTGATCTTTCCGGGAAGCATGTTGTTATCATTGGCAGGAGTAATATTGTTGGGCGTCCTGTCTCAATTCTCACCAGCTTGAAAAAATCGTTCAGCAATGCCACCACCACAATCTGCCATTCAGGGACACAGGATATCCGTTATTTTACCAACCAGGCAGATGTTGTTGTCACAGCCATGGGCGTTCCGAATTTTCTGGATGAATCTTTTATAAAACCTGGTACTGTATTGATTGATGTGGGTATTAACCGGGTGAATGATGATTCAGAAAAGGGATATAAACTGGTTGGAGATATACACGCTGAAAGTGTATCAGAAATTGCAGGGGCGTTGACCCCGGTTCCTGGAGGAGTGGGCCCCATGACCATTGCCATGCTGGTGGAAAATACGGTGGAAGCGGCGGAAATGCATTCCGGTGTTGGTGCTTGACAGAGTGAAAATTTAGATAGTTTGCGCCCGTAGCTCAGCTGGATAGAGCGTTGGCCTCCGGAGCCAAAGGCCACAGGTTCGAATCCTGTCGGGCGTACATAGATAATATCTATTAAGTTATAAACAAGATATGATCAGGGAAATCTGACATGAAACTATTTATTATACTAGCGCTGGTTTGTTATTGGTTAACCTGTTGTGCACCGTCCGTTGCTGAACTGGCTAAAACAAACCCGGAAGCAGTTGTTGCCAAGAAAGATGAACTATTGGCCGGAAAGTCAGTGTCGGAAGAAACACTGATGGCAGTAGTAAATGCCTATAATACTCTGGGTAGCTCTGCTTTAAAAGCTAAGAATTACAATGAAGCAGAAAAACAGTTCAAAGAATCTTTGGTTCTGGACAATAAAAACAAACAGGCAAAATACGGTTTAGCCATGATAGAAGGACTCCGCCTGTTTAAAAAAGGAAATAGATCAGCCCTTTGGGATTCACTGGAAAAGTTTGGGGAAGCAACATATTTTAACCCCACAAAAGGAGAGCCGTATTATTGGATGGGCCGCGCATATGAGAAAAAAGATGATGGCGACTTTGAGCTCATAGTTGAAGCATATGAAAATGCATTAAAAGGCAACCTTAATCCTGAACTAAAAACAGAAGTAGAAAATTGTTTAGCTACTGTAAAAATACGTCAAAAAACACATGAAGGTTTTTGGAAATAGATAAAAATGGATAGAATAAAGGGGAGTTACCGTAATGGTGGCTCCTTTTTTTTTACACTCTCACACAAAATAGATTAAAAGG
>CEWR01036948.1_pt1 | contig 33916 bp, 26 predicted proteins | sample 356321 | NCBI WGS metagenome assembly CEWR01 (sample SAMEA2621551, study PRJEB7988) | marine metagenome | biome: marine biome (ENVO:00000447); feature: mesopelagic zone (ENVO:00000213); material: "saline water (ENVO:00002010), including plankton (ENVO:xxxxxxxx)" | depth 790 m
AAATACTGTAATACCTGAGCAACTAAAAACAACCTAAATGCTGCGCCAATAGTCCTAGAAAGCAAAAAGAAGCCTGCGCCAGTCTTATAGGAGTAATATCCAAACCTATCTTCTAAATAAGTATAGATTGAAGTTAAATTTAAACGGTAATATAAGGGCATTAAAACCAAGGCAATAACTGTATAACCAACAAAATAGCCCATTACCATTTGCATATATGAAAATTCACTCACTCCTACCCAGCCCGGAACCGAAATAAATGTAACTCCAGATAATGAGGCTCCAATCATTCCAAAAGCTACTAAATACCAAGGAGATTTGTGTCCCCCAATAAAAAAAGAATCGTTAGTAGCTTCTTTAGAAGTGAAGTGTGAAATCAACATTAATAAAGCGAAATAGCCTACGATAAATAATATGACAGTAATTGGATTCATAAGTTAGCAACAAAAGTGCTTAAAATTTACCATCTTAACTTTAATCGTATTAATTTTGATTCACACTAAATTGTTGACAGAATCTAAATGACTCCAAAAATCTCATCTTCACCATTTAACAACGCAGTTGAACAATTAGCCTCTTTACCTGGTATCGGAAATAAAACCGCATTAAGATTAGTGCTTCAAGTTTTAAATAGAAATCAACAAGAAATTGAAGCGTTTGGCAAAGCATTTATTGAATTGAGTAATGAAATTCAATATTGTAATTCTTGCCATAATATTTCTGACACTACAAAATGTGATTTATGTGCAAGTCCGATAAGAAACGATAACGTGATTTGTGTTGTAGAGAATATTTTAGATGTAATTGCAATTGAAAGAACCAATCAATTTCAAGGTAAGTTTCATGTTTTAGGCGGTATTATTTCTCCAATGGAAGGAATTGGACCAAATGACATTAAAATTCCTGAATTAATTGAAAGAATTAACTCTGTAAAACCCACAGAAATAATTATGGCATTGAGTACCACGATGGAAGGTGATGCAACTAATTTTTATATCTATAAAAAACTATCTCACTTAGATATTAATGTTACTACTATTGCCAGAGGAGTCGGTATTGGTGATGAAATAGAATATACTGATGAGTTAACTTTAGGTAGATCTTTACTCAATAGAATACCATTTAAAAATACCTTGGTTTTAAAATAGAATGAAGTTATCAATCATCATAGTTAATTATAACGTAAGGCATTTTTTAGAACAATGTATACTTTCTGTTAATAAGGCAACTTTAGGTATTTCTGCTGAAGTATTCGTTGTAGATAATAATTCTCCAGATGATTCTGTAGAAATGGTAAGAAATAAATTTCCTGAAATTAATCTAATACTCAATACAGAAAACGTTGGTTTTTCAAGAGCAAACAATCAGGCAATTGAAATTTCTAAAGGCGAATATATTCTATTATTAAATCCTGACACTGTTGTTGAAGAGGATACTTTTGAAAATTGCATTAAATTTATGGATGCTACTCCAGATGCTGGTGGTTTAGGTGTAAAGATGATTGATGGTAGCGGTAAGTTTCTACCTGAATCTAAAAGAGGCTTACCTACTCCTTCAGTATCCTTTTACAAAATATTTGGTCTTTCTAAACTCTTTCCTAAATCTAAGAAATTTGCCAAATATCATTTAGGATATTTAAAAGAGAATGAAACCAACGAAATTGAAGTACTTTCTGGAGCTTTTATGTGGATGCGTAAGATCACATTAGATAAAGTTGGTTTATTAGACGAGACATTTTTTATGTACGGAGAGGATATTGATTTATCCTATCGAATAATTCTTGGAGGATATAAAAATTACTATCTACCTCAAGTTAAAATAATACATTACAAAGGAGAAAGTACAAAAAAAGGGAATTTGAAATATGTATTTGTTTTTTACAATGCTATGATAATTTTCTCAAGAAAACATTTTGCAAATAAAGCCAAAGCATTTTCTTTTTTTATAAACATTGCCATTTATTTAAGAGCTTTTTTAGCCCTTTTAACAAGGTTTGCAGCTCAACTAAGATTACCTCTTACCGACATTTCTGTAATGGGAATTGCTCTTTTAATATTCAATTTTACTAAACCCTATTTTGGGTTTCCAAACCAAATAATTTTCTCAGATTCTTCTGGAATACTTAACGTTTTAGCCGTTTTTATCGCATTTTTAACTGGAATTTCAATTTGTGGTGGTTACTCTAAAAACCTAAGTATAAACAAAACTCTATTGGGAGTATTTTTAGGTTCAGCTATCCTATTTACTCTAAATTTTGCATTACCAGAACCATCAACATTTTCATTTAAGTATCTGATTAGTATTGTTATTTTAATTTTGGTTGTTGTTCCTGTAAGTAGAATAGTTCTTGATTATTATGAGAAAATAAAACTAAAAAGAGAGGCTATTAAAACAACAATAATTAACGGATGTGAAGACTTTGTAAATAGAATAAAACTAAATATAAATCAAAAAAATACGAATATTAAAACATTAGGTGTTAAAGGGAATAACTCTATCACCAAACTAGAAACAAGCCTATATATTGGAAAACTATATCAACTTCCTGATCTCATTTCTATTTACAATGCTAATGAGGTTATATTTTCATCTCAAGATATCAGTTATAAAGATATTATTCAACAAATGGACTTGAGTAAAGCAAAACACATAGATTATAAGATATCCTTAAATTCTAATTTAATAATTGGAAGTAGTTCAATTGATAAACTTAATTAAAATGAAGTATTTTTCGTTAGCACTAATAAGTTTGTTCTTTTTGACAAGTGTTTATTCTCAGAAGCTAACTATTGGTCCTGAATTAGGCTTAAACATAATCCCAATAGAAAAAACTGAAATTGGATACAACTATCAATTAGGGTTTCATGTTGGAGGTCATTTAAAATATCATTTATCGGAACATTGGAAATTAAGTTCAGGTATATTTTTATCTCAAAAAAAAGAATTATTTCAAACTACCGATACCTCCTCAATTATTAAAAAATATAGTAACATAATTGCCTTTTCTGGTGTAGACCCTGAACAAATAGATTCTATTGCTCAATCATTTGGTGCAAATACAGATATTCTTGAAGAATCTAAAGAACTTACAACTGAATTAGTGATAGAAATTCCTCTACTAGCTAATTATAAATACAAGAATTTTAATATCTATGCAGGTCCTTATTTTACTTTTTTACTTGGAGCTAACAAAACAAAAAATGTGAGAACACAAATACCTCTTCTAATTTAATTGACATTAATCAATTTGATAGTACAGGAACTATTGAATCGTTTTTACCATCAGCTGACGAAACTGAAACAAGCTCAAAATCATCTACTGAAAATTTAAACTTATTTGATATCGGTTTTAATATTGGTGTTGGATATGAATTTAATCAATTGCATTTTAATTTAATGTATTCTCAAAGCTTTAATGATTACAGAAAAGATAATGCTGACTTATCTATTCAACGATTAAACACTATCCGATTTACACTGTTTTATCTTTTCAATATAAAAAAAAGTAACACCTTACATAGTGCTAAATTTGAATAAAAAAGTTATTCTAAATAAATTCCAAATCTTTTATAATACGCTTTGTTTAAATATTAATTTTACAGTACCTAATTTTCTTAAATATATAACATGTCAAAAGTTCATAATTTTAGTGCAGGACCAAGCATCTTAAATCAAGGTGTACTTAAAAAAGCAGCTCAGGCTGTAGAAAACTTTAACAACTCTGGTCTTTCTATTTTAGAAATATCACATAGAAGTAAAGATTTTATTGCTGTAATGAATAATGCCGTAGCATTAGTAAAAGAACTTTTAGAGGTGCCAGAAGGATATTCTGTTTTATTTTTACAAGGTGGTGCAAGTACTGGTTTTTTAAAGACCATTCTTAATTTCATGAAACAAGATGGAACTGGTGCTTATTTAAATACTGGCACATGGAGTAAAAAAGCGTTAAAGGAAGCTGAAAAGTTGGGGAAACTAAACATGGTTGCATCTTCTGAAGATAAGAACTTTAACTATATTCCTAAAGTTTATCCTATATCTACAAATGATAATTATTTACACATTACAACAAATAACACCATTTTTGGTACTCAAATAAAAAACATACCAGTAAGCCGTATACCCCTTATAGCAGATATGTCTTCAGATATATTTAGCAGAAAAATTAATATAAGTGATTATGCTATGATTTATGCTGGAGCTCAAAAGAACTTAGGACCAGCGGGAACAACTCTATATATTGTAAAAGATAGCTTATTAGGTAAAACAGGAAGAACAATTCCAACCATGTTAGATTTACGTGTTCACGCAGATAAAGGATCTATGTTTAACACTCCTCCAGTTTATCCAATTTACGTTTCTATGTTAACTTTAGAATGGCTAAAAGCGAATGGTGGTGTTGAATGGATAGAAAAAGTAAATCAAGAAAAAGCAGATTTAATCTATAATGAAATTGATAGTAACTCTATATTTGAAGGAACTGCTGCTATTGAGGATAGAAGTAATATGAATGTAACTTTCGTATTAACAAACCCTGATGCACAAGCAGATTTTGATAAAATGTGGAAGGAAGCTGGAATCAATGGAATTAATGGACACAGAGATGTTGGAGGTTATAGAGCTTCTATCTACAACGCAATGCCAAAAGAAAGCATTCAAGTACTGGTAGATATAATGAAAGAACTTGCAAAGAAATACGATTTAGCAAATAGTTAATTAAACAATTAAGCATTTACTAAATGTAACAATTGAATTATTACATTTTTACATTGGTAAATTAATACATTAATACCATGAAGATTTTAGCAAATGATGGGATTGCTCCTATTGGAAAAAAGAATTTAGAAACAGGAAACTTTGAGGTCATTACAGACTTTGTTCCTCAAGATGAATTAATCAAATCTATTAATGACAACAACTATGTTGGCTTATTAGTAAGAAGTGCAACAACAGTTAGAAAAGACTTAATTGATGCGTGTCCAGATTTAAAACTAATTGGACGTGGAGGTGTTGGTATGGACAACATAGATGTTGAATATGCCCGCAGCAAAGGAATTCAAGTAATTAATACTCCTGCGGCATCTTCTCAATCAGTAGCAGAAAAAGTAATGGCTCACTTATTTTCTATGTCACGCTCATTATATGATGCACACAGAAGAATGCCAGGAGAAGGACATACCGAGTTTAAAGCTCTTAAAAAAAGATATGGAAAAGGCATTGAGTTAAGAGGTAAAACAATTGGTATAGTCGGATTTGGTAGAATTGGACAAAAAGTAGCTAAATATGCTTTAGGGTGCGGAATGAAAGTTATTGCTTTCGATCCTTATGTTAAAGAAGCTTTAATAATAGTAGAGGTTGCCGAATTTAAAGTTAACGTAACTATTAAACCTGTTTCTTTAGACGAAATATTAGCTAATTCTGACTTTATTACCATGCATGTACCAATGTTAGAAGGCGGAAAAGCAGTTATAACTAAAGCTGAATTTTCTAAAATGAAAGATGGTGTTATCATTGTAAATGCTGCTAGAGGTGGTGTAATTGACGAACAAGATTTAATTGACAATTTGGATAACGGAAAAGTTGCTCATGCTGCCTTAGATGTATTTGTTAATGAACCAAATCCCAGAGAAGATTTATTGACCCATCCAAAAATTTCAGCAACACCACATATTGGTGCAGCTACTGTTGAAGCTCAAGATAGAATTGGAGAAGAGTTAGCAGAGCAAATCATTACTTATTTTAAATAATAAATCGCTTAAAAAAAAACCATGTCTATATTAGTACCCTTTAAAGCTTTTCGTCCAATTGAGGATAAAGTAAAAGAAATAGCAAGTCGCCCTTATGATGTTTTAAATGCACAAGAGGCAAGAGAAATTTGTAAAGACAACCCAAATAGTTTTTACAGAGTTATAAAACCTGAATTAGAATTTGCTGATGATGCTGATGTTTATGCTCCAGAAGTTTATAAAAAAGGAAAGGAAAATTTTGATCAGTTAGTTGATAAAGGATTAATGATTCAAGATGAATCAGAAAACTTTTATGCCTACAAGATTGTAATGAATGGTCATGAGCAAACCGGCCTAGTTGGTTGTTGCTCCATTGATGATTATTTTAATAATGTAATTAAAAAACATGAGTTAACGAGACCTGATAAAGAAGAGGATCGTAAGAACCATGTACGCTACAGTAAGTTAAATTATGAACCCGTATTCTTTGCATATCCTCATATTAATTCTATAGATGAATTAGTTGCTGATGTAAAAAATGATGCTCCAGTTTATGACATAACTACTGATGATGGATTACAACATACTTTATGGGTTATTAAGGATACTGATAAAGTTGCTGAAATTAAAGAATTGTTTGAGAAACAGGTACCAAGTATTTATGTAGCCGATGGCCATCATAGAACTGCAGCTGGAGCTTTAGTTGGTGAAGAATTTAGAAAAGAAGCTAACGGCAATAAAAATGATGATGGAAGATACAACTATTTTATGGCTGTTCTTTTTCCAGATAATCAATTAAAAATTATCGATTACAACAGAGTTGCTAAGGACTTAAATGGAATGGATGAAGCTACTTTTATTGCTAAAGTTGCTGAAAAATTTGATATAGAAAAAACAGAAGCTCAATACAAGCCTAATACTTTACACCACTTTGGAATGTATTTAGATAACCAATGGTATAAGTTAGTTGCTAAAGAAGGAACTTATAACGATAATGATCCTGTTGAAGTGTTAGATGTAACCATCTTATCTAAACAAGTGTTAGAACCATTATTAAACATTGTTGATTTAAGAACAGACAAAAGAATTGATTTTGTTGGTGGAATTAGAGGTCTAGCAGAATTAGAGAAAAGAGTTAACTCTGGAGAAATGAAAGTTGCTTTTGCATTAAATGCTGTGAGCATGCAACAATTGATGGATATATCAGATAACGATATGATTATGCCTCCAAAGGTTACTTGGTTTGAACCTAAGTTAAGAAGTGGGTTGTTTGTTCATCAATTGTAATTACAGGCCATTTCGAGGTACAAATAAATCTTATTTTAAGATTGAGATTGCTCCATTCGTTCCTCTTTCACAATTATGAAATAGAATAACATGTCAATAGTAGAAAACATCAATAAAATAAATAATGAAATTTCAGAAACAGCTACCTTGGTAGCTGTTTCTAAAACGAAACCTAATGAATCAATTCATGAAGCTTATGATTTTGGACAACGTATTTTTGGAGAAAATAAAGTTCAAGAACTAGTCCAGAAATATGAAGAGCTACCAAAAGATATTGAATGGCACTTAATAGGTCATTTACAAACTAATAAAGTGAAATTTATTGCTCCTTTTATAAGTTTAATTCATGCTGTAGATAGTTTTAAATTATTGAAAGAAATTAATAAGCAAGCCATCAAAAACAATAGAATAATTAATTGTTTACTTCAAGTTAAAATTGCTGAAGAGGAAAGTAAATTTGGTTTAACAAAAAATGAAGTAGAAGACATTATAAATTCAGAAGAAATAAAAGAATTTAAAGGGATAAACATTGCTGGTTTGATGGGAATGGCTACTAATAGCTCTGATAAAGATCAGGTAAAAGAAGAATTCAACTCTCTAAACAACTTTTTTACTCAACTCAAAACTCAACACCCAACACTTAATATACTTAGTATGGGTATGAGTGGTGATTATAAAATTGCAATAGAACAAGGCTCTAATATGATAAGGGTTGGTAGTACTATTTTTGGGGGAAGACTATAGTTTGTAACAAACTATCTTACTTGACTTTCTCCAAAAAAACGCTAACTCCGTTTAACACAATGTAAACCGAATTAAAAAACGACCAACAAGTACATTAAACAAAACACTCTTAAGAGATCCTTCCCCAATTTATCTTACTGCCGAAAAGTTGGTTTAAACAAGTTACCAAACGATGGTTCTTTTCCATTTCTAAATTAGGATCTTCCTTTAACACTTCTTTAGCAATATCGCGAGCATATTGCAGTATTTGTCCATCTTTAACTAAATCTGCAATATTTAGGTTTAATAAGCCACTCTGTTGTGTTCCCTGTAGGTCTCCAGGTCCTCTAAGTTTTAGATCAACCTCACTCAATTCAAAACCATCATTAGTTTTTACCATGGTTTCCATTCTCAATTTACTATCAGCACTCAATTTATTTCCTGTCATTAAAATACAAAAAGATTGTTCAGCTCCCCTTCCAACTCTTCCTCTTAATTGGTGTAGTTGTGATAAGCCAAAACGCTCTGCACTTTCTATAATCATTACACTTGCGTTAGGTACATTAACTCCTACTTCAATTACGGTAGTAGCTACCATAATTTGAGTTTCACCTTTTACAAAACGTTGCATTTCAAATTCCTTATCAGCAGCCTTCATCTGACCATGCACAATACTTATTTGATAAGTTGGTTTTGGAAATCTTCTTTCAATACTGTCATATCCATCCATCAAATCTTTATAATCCATTGTTTCAGATTCTTGAATTAATGGATAAACTAAATAGATTTGTCTTCCTTTTTTAATCTCTTCTTCAATAAAACCAAATATTTTTAATCGAGAAGCGTCAAACCGATGTATCGTTTTAATTTCTTTTCTACCAGGAGGTAACTCATCAATAACCGAAACATCTAAATCGCCATAAAAAGTCATGGCTAAAGTTCTTGGAATTGGAGTAGCTGTCATTACTAAAATATGAGGAGGTAAAATAGCCCCTCCTAAAGATGGGCTTTTCGTTCCTTTTCTCCATAATTTAGATCGTTGTTGAACACCAAAACGATGCTGCTCATCAATTACTACAAATCCTAATTTCTGGAATTTAACTTTATCTTCAATTAAAGCGTGAGTCCCTATAAGAATATCAAGCTCGCCATTCTCTAATTGCTCATGAATCTCTCTTCGTTTAGCTGTTTTTACCGAACCAGTAAGTAACTGTACATTTAAATTCATCCCTTTAAGAAGATCCACAATACCTTCAAAGTGTTGATTAGCTAATATCTCAGTAGGAGCCATCAAGCAGGCCTGAAAGCCATTATCTAAGGCTATTAAAATACTCATTAAAGCAACAATAGTTTTTCCACTCCCAACATCCCCTTGTAATAAACGATTCATATGGTTTCCATAACCAACATCATCTCTTATTTCTTTCAAAACTCTTTTTTGAGCTCCCGTTAATTCAAATGGTAAATGCTCTGAATAAAACGTGTTAAAATTTGGCCCTACCCTATTAAAAACTTGTCCTTTTATCTTCTCTGCTTTAATTACTTTTTGTCTTAATAAATTAAGTTGTAGATAAAACAGTTCCTCAAACTTTAAACGATATCGTGCTTTTTGCAATAAATGTTCATTTTCTGGTGCATGTGCATTTACAACTGCTTTTTCTTTACTTATTAATTTTAGTTCTTCTAAAATAGAAAATGGCAGTGTCTCTTGAATCTTCCCTCCTAATTGAACAACTAAATTCTGCTGTATTTTATGTATCCCTTTTGAGTTAAGATTCAACTTAGTTAACAATTCTGTACTTGGATATACTGCTTCTAGGGTAACTTTATTGGCAATTAAAGAGCTATCTACCTCATCTAAATCAGGATGAGCAATGTTGTATCTATTACTAAATTTTGAAGGCTTACCATAAACCACATATTCTTTACCAATAAGAATAGAAGATGCCAACCATTTTACTCCTTTAAACCAAACTAACTCTATTTCTCCAGAATCATCTTTTAAAGTAGCCACTAATCTTTTACCTCTTTTTTCTCCTAAAGTTCTTAACTCTACAATTTTTCCTCTAAGCTGAATATGAATTTCTTCAGAATTAATATCTGCGATTCTAAATAGTTGCGATTTATCAATATATCGAAAAGGATAATAAAGTAATAACTGCCTATAATTAGTTATACCCAATTCTTTCCTAAGAAATTCAGCCCTTTTGGGACCAACTCCTTTTAAGAATTCTATTTTAGTATCTAGAAAATGGTTAGACATTGAGCGAATTTAAAAAGAAAATAGCACTAACAAGTAAGTTTTGAAAACTTTAAAATCAATAAAAATGACTAAGCCATTAATCTTAGTATAATTGTGATAATTTAAATACTGAGCTCTACTAAATGAAAACTTCTTTTTTCTTTGTTTTACTAATGATCTCTTTTTTTATAAAAGGGCAACACAATTTAATATTTGAAGTGAACAAAGATGATGCACTCATTTCAATATTTAATAAATACCATCTTAACAATTTCACATGCAATGAAAATGTTTTTTTAACCCTAAACAAGTTAAAGAATACAGAATTAATTCTTACCGGATTCTCCTACTCTCTTCCAATAAAAGTTTATAATTATAATGGCAAAAGTATTCGATCTACAATTGGAATTAATGATTGGGATATCGCTAAAAAAATTGAGGCTTATAACCTTAGTTTAGAAAGTGATTCTATAAAAAAAGACAATTATAAAACTGGAGATCTTTGGGTGCCATTTCATTTAACTAGCGACTGTTCTGTTCCGAAACCTATAAACAACAATTTACAAAAACCTTTAAATTATTCCATATTTGGAAAAAAGAACGATCTGGTTACAATTTTAGATAATGCTTTAGAAAATCAAGTTTATTATTTAGTTAGCGGCCATGGAGGTCCAGACCCTGGAGCAATTGGCAAATACAATAACAACTCTTTATGCGAAGATGAATACTCTTATGATATTACTCTACGTTTGGCTAAAGATTTAATATCCCACGGAGCCATGGTCTACATAATTATTAGAGACTCAACTGATGGTATCCGGTCAGGTGACATATTAGAGTGTGATAAAAATGAAACGTGTTGGAAGGAAAAAACAATTCCATTAAATCAAAACAAACGACTCCAACAACGATCAGACATGGTTAACGAACTATACCTAACAAATAAGGCCAATTATAAAAAGCAATATCTGATAGTGATTCATATCGATTCTCAAAGTAAATCAAAACGTGCAGATATGTTTTTCTATCATCATGCTAAAAGTAAAATGGGAAAATCATTAGCTAACCAATTGCATAAAACAATAAAAGGACAATACAAGCTTCACCAAAAAGGAAGAGGATATACAGGAACTGTAACTACAAGAGATTTACATATGATAAGAGAATCACACCCTGCAACTGTTTATATTGAACTGGGAAACATTATGAATACTCAAGATCAAAAAAGGTTTATTATGGAAAGTAACAGACAAGCTGTTGCCGACTGGCTAACTTTAGGTATTCTGAAAAATTAAAAAACCCTCAACATTAATGTTGAGGGTTTCTTTTTTTATAAATGAGCGGCCCATAAAAAACACTTCGACAAGTTCAGTGTGACATTCTTAGTGATTTCTTAAATATTCTGAGCTCCCAATAAAACTACTGGGTTTTCCATATACTTTTTAAAGTCATTTAAGAACATAGATCCAGCAACACCATCAACAACTCTATGATCACAAGATAAAGTTACTTTCATAACATTACCAGGAACAACCATTCCGTTCTTAACTACAGGAACCTGTTTTGTTCCTCCTATTGCTAAAATACAAGCATTAGGCTCATTAATAATTGCAGTAAACTCTTCAATACCAAACATTCCTAAATTAGAAATAGTAAAAGTGCTACCTTCCCAATCTTCAGGTTGTAATTTCTTAGCCTTAGCCCTAACAGCGTAATCTTTTACTTCTACAGAAATTTGGCTTAAACTTTTACCATCAGCAAAACGAACAACAGGAACTAATAAACCATCTTCTACTGCAACTGCAACACCAACATTTACATGTTCGTTGTAACGAATTTTATCGCCTAACCATGATGAATTTACTGTAGGATTCTTTTTCAAGGCTCCAGCAACTGCTTTAATAACAATATCATTAAACGATATCTTAACGGAAGCAACTTCATTAATGGATTTACGAGCTGCGATAGCATTATCCATGTCAATATCCATTGTTAGGTAAAAGTGTGGCGCAGAAAATTTACTTTCACCTAATCTCCTTGCTATTACTTTTCTCATTTGAGAAACATCAACTTCAGTATACTTCTCTACTTCAACAAAATTTTGAGTAGATCCACCTCCATTATAATTCTCAATATCTCTTTTTATGATTCTCCCGCCATCTCCTGTTCCAGTAACCATAGACAGATTAACATTCTTATCTGCAGCTAGTTTCTTAGCTAAAGGAGAAGCCATTACTCTTCCATTACTTAAGTGTTGAGTATTTGATGTTGGGTTTTGAATTTTTACAACCTCTGCCTTTTTAGCTTCTTTTTTAGGTACTGAAGCAATCTCAGCTTTAGCAGGTTCACTTTTACTACTTCCTTTTAACAGCGTATCAATATCAGCTCCTTTTTCTCCGATAATTGCTAAAACCTCATCAACGGGTGCACTTCCTCCAGCTTCAATTCCAATATGTAATAGAAATCCATCTTCAAAAGATTCAAATTCCATTGTAGCTTTATCAGTTTCTATATCAGCTAATAAATCTCCTTCACTTACCTTATCACCAACTTTTTTATGCCATTTTGCAACAACACCGTCAGTCATCGTATCACTTAGCTTTGGCATTTTAATAACCACTGCATTTATTCCTGATATATCAATTGATTGTTCATTAAAAGATTCCTCAACTTTAGCTAAAGGTTTTTCTTCAATAACTTCTTCAGGAGAATCTTCACTTAATAAAGAAGAAAAATCTTCTCCTTTTTCTCCAAAAATTGCCAAAACAGTATCAACAGGAGATGTTCCTCCTTCAGGCACACCGATATGTAATAATGTCCCCTCTACAAAAGATTCAAACTCCATTGTTGCTTTATCGGTTTCTATTTCCGCTAACAAATCTCCTTCACTTACCTTATCTCCAACTTTCTTATGCCACTTTGCTACCACACCATCAGTCATGGTATCACTTAATTTGGGCATTCTAACTATTTCAGCCATCTTATCTTGAGTTTGAAAGTTTAAAAGTTTAAAAGTTTAAAGTTGCAACTTTAAAGTCTCAACTATCAACTTTTACTTTCTAACTATTATTTTTTTAACATCAATAACTATAAACTAGTCACTAACAATTATAAACTAAATTCTAATCCTTAATAAAAGGGTAATCTGGTTCTGCATAAATATCTTCATACATCGCTTCAGGCTCAGGAAATGGAGAATCCTCAGCAAATTTAATTGCATCTATAATTTCTTCCTTAACACCTTCATGAATTGTATCTAATTCTTTTTGAGAAGCATATTTATTGTCCGTAATTACTTTCAACACTTTAGTGATAGGATCACTATCAACATATTCTGCCTCTTCTTCTTTTGTTCTATATTTACGTGGATCAGACATTGAATGTCCTTTAAAACGATAAGTTTCCATTTCTAACAGGTAAGGGCCTTTCCCGTCTCTACAATGCTTAGCAGCTTTAGCAATTGCATCATGAACCGCTTCGACATCCATACCATCAACAGCCTCACTTGGCATCTCATAACTCAATCCTATTTTATGCAATTCAGTTACGTTAGATGTTCTTTCTACAGAAGTACCCATTGCATACCTATTATTCTCTATGATATAGATTACTGGCAACTTCCAAGTCATAGACATATTAAAAGCCTCATGCAAAGCTCCCTGACGAATTGCCCCATCTCCCATAGAACACATAGTTACAGCATCGGTTCCTTTATACTTTTCTGAAAAAGCTAATCCAGCACCTAAAGGAATTTGACCTCCAACAATACCATGTCCACCAAAAACTCTTCTACTAACATCAAACATATGCATAGATCCACCTTTACCTTTAGATAAACCAGTGGTTTTTCCATACAACTCTGCCATCATATATTTAATAGGTGTTCCTTTACCTATAGGATGAGCATGACAACGATAAGCTGTTATCATATTATCTTCAGGTTTAGTTGCAGAAACTGCTCCTGCAACAACCGCTTCTTGTCCTATATATAGATGTAAGAACCCACCAAACTTACGTTGGATGTAAAGTTGGCTCAATTTCTCTTCGAACTTACGCATCAAATACATTGACTTGTACCAAGCTAAGTACTGCTCTTTTGAAAATTTAGTTTTCTTTGCCATAATTTTAATATTAACGCACAAATTTAAAATAATAAAACATTATAATTGATGGTTTCATTATCCTTTTTCTTTTAAAAATTCACCATCAAAAGCAAAAGGTAAGATATCACCTATACTTTTAAATTGCCAAACCTTTGAATCTCCTGATTTTATAGTTAATTCAATTGGCTGATTTTGAGTTATTTCATACTCAATTAACACTTGCCTACAAGCTCCACAAGGTGAAACTGGTTCGGTGGAAGATTGCGCTGTTGTGATTACAATCTTATCTACATTTTCATCAGGAAATTGAGATTTAGCAGCAAATATAGCTACTCTTTCTGCACATAATCCAGATGGATATGCTCCATTTTCTTGATTTGTGCCTTTAATTACCTCACCATTAGAAAGTTTACATACTGCACTTACCTTAAAATTGGAATAAGGTGCATAAGCATTTTTCAAATTACTATCAGCTTCGGCAACCAACCCTTTTAACTCCTCACTCAAACCGTTACACGTTTCAAATTCAAAGTATTCAATATGCAATGACCTTTTAACCATTTAACGCTGTTTAATAATTATTTTGTACTACTTTTAAAATTCTTAAATTTTGAGTAGTCAAACATAATAAAATTAAATATGATAAAGAACGTTTTTATATTTAGTAGCATAGTCTTAACATTACTTTCTTGCTCTAAAGAAGAAGGCGAAGGTGGTAAATCTTCAATTTCTGGAACAATTTCTGGTTCAGAAATTTCTGAATCAAGAGCCGAAACAACTCTAATAACGACTGTTCCTGGAGCAGAAATTAAAGGTCAAGATTTTTTCTTAATTAATACACCTGGAACTACTGATAATTATGCAGTTTGGTTTTTAAATTCAAATGACCTTACTCTTCCTCCAAACTTTACAAATAGAACTTTAATACAAGTTAATTGTTCTAACGCTAGTAGCAATATAACTATTGCAACAAATATAAAAGCTGGACTTGATACTATTACGGGAAGTCCTTTCACAGTGTCAATAGATAATGACATTCTTACTATTACCTGCAATACAAAGGGAGATTTAGTAGATGCCGATAATGGTATTTCAAAACTAATTGTTGATGTTACCACTCAAGGAAAAAATCAAATCATTCTACAAAACGGAGCTTTTGCAGATGAAGATGTATATATCGTTTATGGTGATAATGATGAAATTTATGACGACAATATAAAAACAAACTATGATGGAACTTTTAAATTTAATAATTTAAGGAAAGGTTCTTACAAAGTTTTCGCTTATAACGAAGATAAATCTTCTGTTAGCACACCATTAACTCCTGTGTTTATTTCAATTGACATTGGAGGAAACGAAGAGGGAAACGTTGGGACTATAACTATCGAGAAAAAATGAATCCAGAATTAACAACTGCATTAAGTAAGCTAACTCCTATTTCCTTAAAACAAATGGACCGTGTAAAGCTGCAAAATAGAACTGATACTAAATTTGTTTTCAATGCAGATATTTTACCTACTATTCTTACTGAGATAATTCCTTACTACTCTATACTTGAAATTAAAGAAAAACGTACAAATAGTTATAAAACACTTTACTTCGATACCCCAGATTTACAAAGTTATATAAGACACCATAACGGAAAAGCAAACAGAATTAAGGTGCGATTTAGAAAATACATAGAATCTGAATTAAGCTATTTAGAAGTTAAGTTCAAAAACAATAAAAGTAGAACAATAAAAGCAAGAACTAAAACTAATAATATTGAAACAGAGCTTTCAGATGTATCTAAAAAATTTGTAGATGATAATTCTTATTCATTTTTTAATGGACAAGAAATAATTCCAACTTTATGGAATAGCTTTACTCGATTAACTTTAGTGCACAAAACAGCTAATGAGCGATTAACTATAGATCTTAATTTAGGCTTTAAATCCTTTTCTGATAACAGAGAAGAAAATATACCTCATATTATTATTGCAGAAGTAAAACAAGAGAAAGCTTCATCTAATTCTGATTTTATTAAAGCAATTAGAAAACACCATATCAGAAAAAGCAGCATGAGTAAGTACTGTATTGGAACAGCATTACTTAATAAAGATTTGAAGCAAAATAATTTTAAAGAAAGAATATTAAAAATTAATAAACTAAAACCATGATTGACGAATTACTACTAAGAATACCAATTTTAGGCTCAAAACTAATTGACTTTGATGATTTTTTCGAAATGATTATCCGTTTTTTAATAAACTTTTCCGTTGTTTTTATGCTGGTAAGGGTAATCTACTTTCCTATCCATAAAAGAAAAGATTACTTAGTTACTTTTTTCTTGATCAATTTCATGATCTTTTTCGTTTGTATTGTAATGAGCGATGTAAAAATGAATATGGCTTTTGCCTTTGGTTTATTTGCCATATTCGGCATATTAAAATATAGAACAGAGCAGCTACCCATTAAAGAAATGACCTATTTATTTATGGTTATTGCTATTGCTGTTCTAAATTCATTAGCAGGAAAAAAAATCAGTCTTGCTGAATTAATGTTAGTTAACATTACTATTATAGCTGCTACTTATTTTCTTGAAAAAGTATTCTTATTGAAACATGAATCGAGAAAATCGATTATTTATGAAAAGATTGAGAATGTTAAACCAGAAAACCATGAAGCCCTTATAGCTGACTTAAGAGACAGAACTGGATTAGAAATTAATCGAGTTCAAATAGGAAGAATTGACTTTTTAAGAGATACTGTTAAGGTTGTTATTTACTATCATGAATCAGACCCTACAAATAGTCATAACGAGACCACTTTTGTAAGTAACAGAAATGAGTAAACGATTTTTCATCATATTACTCTCTCTTCCCCTTTATGTTAATGCACAAATTGTTAGCGATGCTAAACTATGGACTGGTGTTAGCGTTTCTAAAAAGATTAATGACTTTGAATTATCATTAGCCAAAGAACTTAGGTTTGATGAAAACATTAGCCATATAGATAAATCTTTTATAGAAGTTGGCGCTAAGTACAAACTCAGAAAAGGTCTTTATTTTGGATTAAATTATCGGTTTAATCGTGATAATGACTATTCAGCTGAAAACTATGATCTTATTCATAGAATAGATATAGGGTTCGCTTATAAAAAAAAGGTTAACAAATTTCGTTTGGGATTTAGAACCAAAATTCAATTAAAAGGTGCTTCCAAAAATGAAAATAACCCATTTGTTAGTAGAAATAAATTTTCAGTTAAATATAAGCTTAACAAGAAAATATCTCCCTATGTAGCTTATGAATTTTATTATCAATTTAATAACGAAAACATAATAAATAGAACTCGAATTGCTTTAGGCAGTTCTTATAAAATAAGTGATAAAAGTGCTGTAAAATTCTTTTATATGTTTGAGAATAGGTTTAACGTAACAAACTTAAAACATAATCACGTTTATGGTCTAAGCTATAGCATAGAATTATAAATCTCTTCCTATATTTGTTCCTTAATAATACTAATGAATGTTTAAATTTTTATTCAGTAAATCTTTTATAATCAATCTACTTATCTCTTTGGTGTTTGCTGGAGGTGTTATTTGGGCTGTTTTTAAGTTTATTGATGGTTATACACTACACGGACAGACAATTAGTGTTCCAAGCTTGGAAGGGTTATCGATTGAAGACACAGAAGCTCTACTTAAAGAGAAAAAACTTCGTTTTACTATTCTAGATTCAATTTATATTGCTGAATCTGATAAAGGAGTTGTTTTAGAACAAAATCCTGCGGCAGATGATATAGTAAAAAAAAATAGAACAATTTATATCACCGTATCTAAAGTTGTTCCCCCTAAAATATCTATGCCTAATTTAGTTGATATGTCATTAAGATTGGCTGTAGCAAAATTAGAAAGTTATGGACTTAATATTAAGACACAACATCGCCCATCAGAATGCGTTAATTGTGTGTTAAAGCAAGAAATTGATGGAAAAAAAGTTTCTCTTAATGATAAAATAAAAAAAGGCTCTACAATATTATTGACAATAGGTATAGGTACAAGTAATGAAAAAGTAATGGTCCCCTTTTTAAAAGGATTAACAAAAGAAGAATCTGAAAATAAATTAATGAGTACCTCTTTAAATATAGGGTTTAGTGATTATAAAAATTGCCAATGCGAAACTGCTATAGATACTTTAAATGCGAAAGTATATCGTCAAAACCCAATTAGAAGCGAAAAGGTTGCTATAAAAATGGGCAGTTCAGTAGATTTGTATTTTACTTGTGATACTATGAAAGTAAAAATAACTCCTTCCGACACGATACATATTACAGACACTTTAAGCCAACTATGATTAAACATCTTTACATATTATTACTTGTATTTCTATTATGTTCTGCAGTATTTTCACAAAAGGATACTATATATGAGCTTGGTGGAAATAACGTTATTGGAACTTATTACAATGTAAATAAAGATTTACCAAACTCTGTTTACAATAGAACCCATGTAGAAAGTAAAAAAGTAGCATTAACACTTCCTTTTTTAGATGATTTTTCACAAAACCACATTTATCCAGAGGCTAATTTGTGGGAAGATATTAATGTTTACGTTAACTCAAGCTTTCCAGATTATCCCATAACTTTTGGTGTGGCTACATTTGACGGCTTAGATTCTACAGGAACACCTTATAACTTTGCATCTCCCACTTCTTTTGGACCCGCGGATACATTAACATCTAAACAAATTGATTTAACAACTATTATTGATAGTGTATTTCTAAGTTTTTATTATCAACCTCAAGGAAATGGAAATAAACCTGAAACAAGAGATAGTTTACGTTTAGAGTTTTTTAAACAGTCAGATAGCAGTTGGGTTAGAATGTGGGGTATGCCTGGAATGCCAAACCAACCTTTTGAAAAAGTAATGATTGCTGTAGACAACAATTTTCACAACAATGTTTTCCAATTTCGTTTTATAAATTGGGCAACTCTTTCTGGTAATGTAGATCATTGGCATATCGATTATGTTTATTTAAATGATAACCGGACTCATCAAGATACAACTTTAAATGATATTTCTTTTATTACCAATCACCACAACCTACTTAATGAGTATACTTCAATGCCATGGATTCATTACCTAACAGATACTTCTGGTTTTATGAAATTCGCCCTTGACATAACACATATCAATAATTTTAATACACCTAAGCCTATACAATTTCATATTGAAACTATAAATAATAATGGTGCCGGACCGATAGAAGATTCTTTTCCTTTAGGGATCTCAAGCTATACTGTTCCGGCCAACTCTCAAGGAACTATACCTATAGAAATAGATCAATCACCTCATAACTTTTACTTTCCTGTAGAAATAGCTGAATCAAAGGTTTTTCAAGTTAAAAATTATTTTGATTTTTCTGGCTTACCTGATGATTATGCTAAAAATGACACCGTACTTTCATACCAAGTTTTTCATGATTATTATGCTTATGATGATGGTAGTGCTGAATTGGGTTATGGTGTACAGGGAATTAGCTCTAAATTAGCACATGAGTTTAACCTTAAAAAAGACGATACCTTAACTGCTTTTCAGATCTATTTTAATCCTATAATGAATAACTTAAGTGCACAAACCTTCCGTTTAAAAGTCTGGAGTAGCTTGAGTCCTGAAGTAGAGATATACTCACAAACTGCTACTCAATTTACAAGCCCAATTTATTCTAACACTAATGAATACTTAAAATATACATTAGATGCTCCTTTATACTTAACAGCCGGGACTTATTATTTTGGATGGGAAAAAATTACATCAGAATTTTTAAATGTTGGTTGGGATGTTAATACTAATAACAGAACAAAAGTTCACTTTAATTCTGTTGGTGTTTGGGAAAACCCTACAAGTAATATTCCTGATGGCTCATTAATGCTTCGACCTGTTTTTCGAAGCCTTCCTCCAGTAGTTGTTAGTTCAGAAGATATTAAAAATGATACTGAAAATTTTGAAGTCTACCCCAATCCTACAAAAGAGAGTATTTATTTTAAAATAAATAATACGAATCAAAATTCATATCATATTGAATTGTTAGATATTTATGGTAAACTTATTTTACAAACTGAATCAAATCTTAGTAATAAATTTAATGTTACGGGAGTTTCAAATGGATTATACATAGTTCGTTTTACAAATACAGATAATAGAAAATCTATTCTTAAAAAAATTATTATTTCTAAATAACGTGGAGCAAGAAACAGAAGAATTAACAAACAATGATGGTCTATATGAGCATTATAGTTTTGTTGCAGATAAAGGACAAGAATTGTTGAGAATTGATAAATTTTTAATGGATCGTATTCCTAATGCGACCAGAACCAAGCTTCAAAGTGCTGCAATTGATGGTCATATATTTGTCAATAAAAAAACAGTAAAACCAAACTATAGGGTAAAGCCTCTTGACAAAATAACTGTTGAATTAGCCTATCCTCCACAAGAAATTGAATTGATACCTGAAGATATTCCTTTGAATATACTTTATGAGGATGATACTGTTATTGTGATTAATAAACAGTCAGAAATGGTTGTTCATCCTGGATACGGCAACTATACAGGAACACTAGTTAATGGTTTAATTTTTCATTTTGAAAATCTACCTCAAACTGATGTTGCAAATAGACCTGGTTTAGTTCATAGATTAGATAAAAACACTACAGGAATTATGGTCATAGCTAAAAATGACCATGCTTTAGCACATCTTGGAAAACAATTTCACGATAGAACTACCGAAAGAAGATATCACGCTTTAGTTTGGGGAGATGTTAAAGAGGATGATGGAACAGTAACAGGTAATGTTGGAAGAGCATTAAAAAACAGAAAAGTGATGGAAGTATTTCCTGAAGAGGATTATGGAAAACATGCAGTAACGCATTACAAGGTGTTAAAACGCTATGGCTATGTTACTTTAATAGAATGTAAGTTAGAAACAGGTAGAACTCACCAAATACGTGTCCACATGAAACATATCGGACATACTCTTTTCAATGATTTAGAATACGGAGGAGATAGGATTCTTAAAGGAACATCTTTTAGTAAATATAAACAGTTTGTAAACAACTGTTTTAAAATATTACCTCGACAAGCGCTACATGCAAAATCTTTAGGGTTTGAACATCCAAAAACTGGAGAATGGATGCAATTTGAATCTGATTTACCACAAGACATGGTAGATAATTTAGCAAAATGGGATATTTATGTTGCAAATAGAGGTGATGTAAAATAAACTAATATCAATTTATTAAAAAAAGGTCTTGTTCTAAATTTAGAACAAGACCTTTTTTTGTATACAATATTAATAGTATCTTATTCTGCTAAAATCTCTTGGGCTTTAGTTACTGGGATTAACTCATCTTTATGAGTCGCAATAATAAATGCAGCTCCAACTCCTCCTTGAACTAGTTTAGCTTTAAAATTTTCAGCTTCTTCGTAACTAGTAAACTCTCCTCCTGCAGTATATCTCGTTAATCCACCGTCAATATCATACTGTTCTACTCCTTCCATTTCCATAAATGTACTCAAAACTTCAGTAGGCAATTGGTTCTTGTAACTTCCTATTTGAACTTTAAATTTAACTGCTGTTTTATCAAATTTCTTTTCTTGAGTTGGAACAATATTTTCTTCACCAGATATTTCTACTCCAACCTTAGAGAGTGAGATACGTTTACCGTCTTTATAAGCTACAATAAAAGCATCTTCAACTCCGTAATCAATAGCTAAATCAATCTTCATTACTGCAGCATCTTTAACAGTTTTAAATGAACTTGTATGTAAATATTTCCATAAACCATCATCAGCTTTAATCTCCATAATGTTTCCAACATCATTCAAATAACTTTTTGGTAACCTTTTAGAGAATGCCCCTAATTGAACTCTAAATATCAAGCCTTGAGAATTAAGATTTGCAGAAGTCTGATAATCAACAGTCATATTATTTGCTTGATCTCCAACAGATTTAAACAACCCATTTTTTTCTTCCTCTACAACAATAGCCGCATCAAATCCCTCTTCAGTTAATTGTATTTTTCTTTTAATAGCTTCAGGTAAATTGTTATAATCACCCACAGCAATTATAGTTAAACTATCTCCAAATGTTTTAATCTCAACATCTGGAATACCTAAGAATTTATCTACTAAATTTACATCTATTGCTTCTGTAAAACTTCCTACTTGTACTTTATACCTCTTCTTTTTCCGTTTTTCAGCAGCTATAAGTCTAGTTTCTGTTTCTGCAAACATACCTGTTGAATCCATATAATGCTGATATGCCTCAAATATCATGTCATCTGTCATTTCTACTCCAGTTCTTGTGACTGGAGTTCCATCTCTTGTTTCTAATTCATCATCTTTATAGTTTGGAACAAAATCACCATCTTTGTCTAAAGGACAACCTTTTTCATCAACCTCAACTCCTTCAGGTGTCCATGAACATTCGTCAATAAAATCATTAACTCCATCTCCATCTTCATCTTCCATATCAAAATCACTATAATCAACTAACTCTAAAAGCTCTTCAATTTTGTCTACCTTCTTATGTCTTAAAAAATTGTAACTCAAAGCAAACGATGTCATCAAGAAATTATCGTTTCCTCCATTTTTTGTTTGACTTCCTAAACGTTCTCCGGTACTAGCTCCATCAACATTATCAATTACATCCGAAAAAGTAAAATGGAAAGTTGACCCAATAGCAAAATCAATATTTTTGGTCATATGCATTTTGGCCCCTATACCTATAGGTATAGCAAAAGTTCTTTCTGAATATTTCCCATAGCCATCATAATTTTGTTCTCTTAAATCAGTTTCGTAAAAATAATCTTGCTGTATTACAAGAGCACTATTAGCATTAGCGTCAGTTTCTGATATATCTCTAATTGAACCATCTGACCAATAATTATATTCCTTGCCAGCTCTATCATATAAATCGGTTTTAGAATTAAATTCAACAGATTCAATACCTAAAGAAATAAATGGACTTATAACTCTATCTTTTGGTAAAATTTGGTCGAAATTGTACAGCAAGGCAAATCCACCAACAGTTATCTTTGATCTAAAATTAAGATTACGGTCAACTGACCTTTCGTTAGCACTTAAAGTACCAAAAAGAACATAAAACTTTGCCGTAAAATAATTATTTAATTGTTGTTTAACATGAAGATCGTAACCAATATTACTGATTAAAGGACTTCCATAATTGGCATCCATTATATCACCGTAGAACTTAAACATTCCTAGGCCTAATCCAATAGTAGGTCCATAAAACATATCTTTGGAAGCCTCTTCTTTTACTGGTTCTTGTATAGAGTCATTATCTCCAATAGCAAATATTGAAGTGCATAACAAAAAAATAACTAATAAAAATAATAAACGTTTTAGCATAATAGTCTTAATATTCAACTGATACGAAGATAATAAATTAAAGATACAATCCTATTTGTACCATTTTTGACTAGAAATCATAAGTGCTTCCTGAACTGTAATTCTAGTTCCAGAATTATAAGCTGTTACAAAAGCAGTCTTAACATTATTTCTTACAGTATTTCTCTTGTCTCTAGCAGATTTATATTCATCATAAGAACCTACCAAATATTTAATCCAACCTTCATGATTAATAGTACTTACATTATCTTTTAACTTAAATTTTGTTTTAAAATAAGTTGAAGAAACTTTTCTATGACCAGCTCCAACTTGAACTTTATAAGTTACCCCATGATCTGGACTTGAAACTGAAGTAATTTCATTCATATTATCAACAGCGATAGAACTTTTATCAAAAACTGCTGAATCTTCTATTTTAGCAACTGGTTCTGAAATTTCTTCTGTAATAATCTCTGTAACACCATCTAAAAGCTCTTCTGTCTTAGATTCAGTTAGAGTTTCTTCTTCAGCAAAGACTTGGGTCTCTTCTCCAATCGGATCTTCTGCAATTATCTCTTCAATATTTAAATTAAATACAGATCCGGAAATATCATATTTAGTTATAATTTTATTATCTAAATAAGAATAGTGGCCTATAATATTATAATCCCCATTTAATGTTGCTGCAATAGCTTCAATATTGTAGCTAACTACATAAAGGTCTTCTTTAGGAACAGCCATCCACAATATTTTAACTTCATGTTTCTTAAATGAAAAGGCTCCTCCTCTACTATTTCCTTTACTTGCTAAAAAACCATCCGGAATTTCCTCTATAATTTTAGCAAAACCTTCAACTCCTTTTTTATTAATTTCTATACTTACTTTAAATTTACCATTCTCAAGATCCTTTATACTTCTTTTACAATTTATTGTAAGAATTTTAATACTATTTTCACCGTCACTATCGAGTTTAGTTAACTCTTCTGGAATCTCAACATCTTCAACTATTTCTTCTGTAGATTCTTCTATAATTGATTCCTCAGTAACATCTTCTATAATAGGATCTTCTTTAGTAGCTTCTTCAACTAACTCTTCTGATACAACCGAAAAATTAGTCATAGGAATAACTATATTCTTTCGATCACTATCTGTTATAAATGAAAACTTACCCCCAACAGTAAAATTTCCTAAAGTACTTTGATTAGGTTTGAGCTTGTAAGAAATTGTAAATTCTTTTTCGACAGGTAAAGCCATCCAAATAAATTTAACTTTACTATCTTTAAAAGAAAATGTTGCGCCTTTAGTTTCTATTGGTTCAGCGGTAAATCCTTCAGGTAAAACCTGCTGAAACTTAGCAAATCCATTAACATTTTCCTTATTTATTGTGATTTCAATAACAACCTCTTTCCCTTGAATTAAAGAGTTAGGAAATTTCTGAGTAACAGCTAAATCTCCTGTAAGTATTAATTGGTAGAAAAACAATCCAAGTACTTGGATTAATAGAATTAGCTGGTTTATCATTTCATATCGTTATTATGCTATTGATCAAAATAGAAATCTATCAATGTATTTAGATCCTTAGCAGATAAATTATTTTCTCCTTCAAAAAATCCGTCAATTGCGTTAGTCACTTCTTTTGCAGAAATATAATTATCTTTGTCTGAATCTAATGGCTGAAATTTTCCAGGAATTAATACTCCACTTAACAATGAAATATTATTAGCTTCTTCATATTTTTTTTGTATGTCTTCCAAATCGTTTTTAGATAAATCTTCAGCTTTAAAAACACGATATTCTGTTACTACTGAATCTCTCATCAATACTTCTTGAGCAATCATTTCTTCTGTCAATGTAGTGCCGTCACTTTTAACCATAGCTCCTTTAGGTGTTTTTAAATCCTTATCCATATGATCTGGAACGCCATCCTTGTCAACATCTAATGCACAACCTTTATTATCAACTTTCACTCCTTTTTTGGTTCCTTGACATAAATCTTTATGATCAAAAACTCCATCCCCATCGGTGTCATCATTATCTAAAGATGCAAAATCAAACCCATCAAATTTATCCTCTTTTTTAGATTGTGAAATAAAGTTATACTGAATGCCCATTGATGTATAAAACATATTGTCATTCCCTCCTGTTGCAAAATTGTCTAAATAATCTGTCATTGTTAGGATGTAAGCCGCTGTAATTCTTACATCTACTTTTTCTGTCAATTCAAATTTAAAACCAAATCTAATAGGTATAGTAAAAGTTGTTTTAGGATAATTATTATTACTGTCTTTTAATGAAGATTCATATTCATAATCCCTAGACAAAAAATTAGACAATGTATCTGAACCTAAAGTGGATTCAGAAATATCTCTCAAGGTACCATCCGACCAATGATTATAAAATGTCCCATTAGTTGAAAGATCTCCCTTAGGATCAAAAGCTAAGTAACCAACTCCAAAAGATAAGAACGGTGAGAAAAGTGAAGATTCATTAATTACTTTTCCGTTGTCAAAATCTATTAAAATATTTAAATCAAAATTAATAATATTAGTCTCAAAATTCAAAAAGACATTATCATCTAATTGACTTTTAGAGATCTTACCAAACATTGCATAAGATGAAATTCCAAAAACACTTCCAATTTTCTTTTCTAAATAAAATCCATAAGCTGGCTTAGCATATGAGAAAACATTTGTTCCAGGAGAACTGCTGACATCTCCTATGTATGAATTAACTCCACCGTGTATACCAATTGATGGCATATATTTTTCCCATCCAGTGTCTTGACCAAAAATAGTTCCTAAAAATAGAAAAGTAAAAGCAGAAAAAAAAGTGAACTTTCTCATAAATGTTGATTTATTACATTAATGCAATAAAAATAAAACAATTATCCGAATTACCGAATTTTACAAACTCTAATTAACAGTAGTTGAAATTAAGTTTAAAACAAATCTATAATATAAATAAAGATTCTAGAGAAATAATAAGGGCACTTATAAACTTACAAATGTTAACAAACCTAAAAGTTTGGTTTAAGTAAATAATTACTATAAAAATCATCTATACATTTTACGGCATCATCTACACTATCAACGAGAGCAAACAAATCTAGATCTGTTTCACTGATATTATTTTCCTTTTCTAAAACAGTTTTTTTTATCCAGTCGACTAATCCTCCCCAATAATCCTTACCAACTAAAACAATCGGAAACTTACCTATTTTACCCGTTTGAATTAAGGTTAAAGCTTCAAAAAGCTCATCAAAAGTTCCAAAACCTCCTGGCAAAGCTACAAAGCCTTGAGAATATTTCATGAACATCACTTTTCGTACAAAAAAATAATCAAAATTAATCAATTTATCAGAATCAATATATCGATTATTAAACTGTTCAAATGGCAATTCAATATTTAAACCTGCAGATCTTCCCCCAGCTTCAAATGCACCTTTATTTGCTGCTTCCATAATTCCAGGTCCCCCTCCAGATATAACACCATATCCTTTCTCTGAAAGTTTAGTAGCAATACTTTCTGCCATTCCAAAATATCTATTATCAGCTTTCGTTCTAGCTGAACCAAAAATAGATACACAAGGCCCTATTTTTGCCATCTTATCAAAACCTTCAACAAACTCAGCCATTACCTTAAAGATAATCCACGAATCATTTGTCTTTATTTCATTCCAATCTCTTTCTTTAAACTTTTTTTCAATTTTCTTATCATCCGTCATAATCTCTCTCTTTTAGTTTAATTCTTGTTTCAAATACTTTGCAGTATAACTCTCTTTATTACGGATTATTTGTTCTGGGGTTCCCTCAGCCACAATTTCACCACCACTACCTCCAGCTTCAGGACCAATATCTATCACATAATCAGCTACCTTAATAATATCCATATTATGTTCAATAATTAAAACTGAATTTCCTAAATTCACTAAACGATCAATTACTTCAAGAAATATTCTAATATCTTCAAAATGAAGTCCTGTAGATGGTTCATCTAAAATATAAAACGTTTTTCCCGTTTGTTTTTTAGCCAATTCTGTTGCTAACTTTACTCTTTGTGCTTCTCCTCCAGATAACGTTGTAGATGGTTGACCTAATTTAATATAACCGAGTCCAACATCTTTTAAACCTTTTATTTTTCGAACAATTTCAGGAATATTTTCAAAAAAATCAACAGCTTGATCTATTGTCAAATTCAAAACATCACCAACTGACTTTCCTTTATATCGAACCTCTAATGTTTCTCTGTTATACCTTTTTGAATTACAATCTGTACACTCTACATATACATCAGGTAAAAAGTTCATTTCAATAGTTTTAACGCCAGCTCCTTTACAAATTTCACATCTCCCACCCTTTACATTAAATGAAAACCTACCTGGCTTATATCCTCTAATTTTTGCTTCCGGCAAATTACTAAAGAGTGTCCTAATATCTGTGAAAACTCCAGTATAAGTTGCAGGATTAGAACGAGGTGTCCGTCCAATTGGAGATTGATCAATATCAATAATTTTATCAATATGGTCTAACCCTTTAATTGATTTATATGGTAAAGGCTTTTTTACAGCTTTATAAACAAAATGATTTAGAATTGGATACAAAGTTTCGTTTATCAACGTAGATTTTCCACTGCCCGAAACTCCAGTAACACAAACTAATTTACCCAAGGGTATTTTTATATCTACGTTTTTTAGATTATTTCCAGAAGCACCTTTTAACTCTAAAAAATTACCGCTACCTTTTCTCCTTTTTTTTGGAATATCTATTGCTATTTTTCCACTTAAGAAATTAGCAGTTTCTGTATTGTTACTAATAAAATCTTTTGGATTTCCTTCTGAAACTACTTCTCCACCATGCAAACCTGCTCTTGGACCAATATCTATAATATGATCTGATGCCAACATTATATCTTTATCATGCTCAACAACAATTATTGAATTACCAACATCCCTTAACTCTTTTAATGAACTAATTAATTTATGGTTATCTCTTTGGTGCAAACCAATACTAGGTTCATCTAAAATATACAATACATTTACTAGTTGTGATCCTATTTGTGTTGCTAATCTAATTCTTTGAGCCTCTCCTCCAGATAGAGTTCTAGAGCTTCTATTTAACGACAAATAAGTTAATCCAACATCTAATAAAAATTGTAGTCGTGTATTTATTTCTTTTAAAACTTCTTTTGCTATTACTTGTTGGTTTTTAGACAAGCTACTTTGTACAGTAGAAGACCACTTAAAAAGACTGATTAAATCTAATCCTGCCAACTCAGCAATAGACTTGTTATCAATTTTAAAATACATAGCTTGCTTTTTAAGTCTGCTTCCTTCACAAGTTGTACATGTCACTTTATTCATAAAGTTATTTGCCCAACGCCCTATTGATTTAGTTTTATTCTCTTCAAATTGCCTGATTATAATATTTACAATCCCTTCAAATTCAACATTATAATCAGAAGTAATTCCAGCTACATTTTGTTCTACAACTAATGTTTCTGTAGATCCATTTAACAAACAATCAATAGCTTCCTGATTAATATCTTTAATTGGAGTATTTATTGTAAATCCAAATTTCAACCCAATAGCTTCTATCTGTTTAAAAGTCCAATTATTCTTATATTCACCTAAAGGAACTATCCCTCCTTTTTTAATCGATAATGCTGAATTAGGAATAACCTTTTCAAAATCTATCTCAGAAATTAAACCTAATCCATTACACTTTTTACAAGCTCCATATGGAGAATTAAAAGAAAACAAATTGGGAGCTGGCTCATCATAAGATATTCCAGTTGAAGGACATATTAAATTCTTACTCAATAAAGAGAATTTATCATTCTCAACATCAAAAACCATTATAGAGTCTTTTCCATGCTTCATTGCGAGATTTACTCCATCAGAAATACGTTTCCTGTCTTCTTTTTTAACTTTAATTTGATCAACAACAATCTCAATATCATGAGTTTTATATCTATCTAACTTCATCTTTGGAGTAATATTTACTAATGCTCCATTAATCCTAACCTTTACAAATCCTTGTTTAGATATTTGAGTAAACAAATCTTGATAATGCCCCTTTCTTCCTTTTACAACAGGAGCTAATACAATCAATTTTTTACTCTCGTATTTCTCAATTATTAAATCAACTATTTGAGATGTGGTATATTTCACCATTTTCTCACCCGTGTTATAAGAATAAGCTTCTGAAGCTCTAGCAAACAACAATCTGAAAAAATCATATACTTCAGTAATAGTTCCAACCGTAGATCTAGGATTTTTACTAATTGTTTTTTGTTCAATGGCTATAACAGGACTTAAACCACTAATCTTATCAACATCTGGTCTATCCATTGTTCCAAGAAAATTTCTAGCATAAGCAGAAAAAGTTTCCAAGTACCTCCTTTGTCCTTCGGCATAGATTGTATCAAAAGCTAATGAGGATTTCCCACTACCACTTACACCAGTCATAACAACCAATTTATTTCGCGGGATTTTTACAGAAATATTTTTAAGATTATGGACTCTTGAACCAATTACTTCTATAAACTCTTCTTCATCATTAATCATTTTTTGATCTATTTAACATTTTTCTTTGCTATTAAAAATAATACTACAAAAACAATTAAAAAATAAGCACTAAAAAGAGCTGTATACGAATGACTCCATACTTTAATACTCGCTATTGCATATATAGCAATAGAAGAAGAAATTATTGATATCAGAGCAATTATAACTCCTACCTGTTTCTCTGAAAAACCCAAATAAACTAAATGATGAGTTGTATGATCTTTACCGCCAATAAAAGGAGAATCACCTTTACTTAAACGCTTTATTGTTACAGTTGTAGTATCTACAATTGGAACAATAAAACATAATAAAGGAACTAATAATTGTCGAGAAATAGCAAATTCACTTGTTGTTACTGGATTCCACAAGTAAGTAATACTAAGTGCTGCTAAAAGGACACCTAAATACTGACTACCTGTATCTCCCATATACATTTTTGCTGGACTCCAGTTAAAACACAAAAAACCCAACAAAGAAGCCAATAAACCAACAACAATTGTAGTCCCTATGCTTACAGTATCATTATTCATAAGCATCAATACTAAAATTGAAAAACTCATAACCAAAGAAACTATAGTAGTTATACCATCCATATTATCTAACATATTTATAGAGTTCATTAACCCCACAACCCATAATATTGTTAAAGAGTAATTCAATAAATCGCTCTCAAAAATAGTAATATATGTTCCTGAATAAATAAGTATTACCCCACATAATACTTGAGTTAAAAACTTTAATACTGGACGAGTGTTATACGCATCATCTGACAAACCCATTAAAAAACCTAATGATGTCGCTAAAACAATCCCTATAAACTTAAAATCAATAGTACTACCTTCATAAGAAAAGATAAACGAATGAAATATGACTGATAATAAAAAAATAATATAAAACGTTAAACCTCCTAGAGCTGGTTTGACTTCAGAACTCCATCTTATAGTTGCTTCTCCCTCATTTCTTATTCCAAGAGTTTTAACAAACCTTAGCATTATACTATTAACAAGTAATGAAAATAAAAGTGCACCTAAAAAGAATAATATGTGCTTTCCTGAGACTAAATTCACTTAAAATTGTGTTTTAAATTCATTAAAATTCTTTGCATGTTTGTCTTTTACAGACAATAAAGGATCTTCAATACCCCAATCAATATTCAAATCAGCATCTTTCCAAAATAATGAATCTTCCGACTCTTTACTATAAAAATTAGTACATTTATATGAGAATATGGTATTATCTTCTAATGTTAAAAAACCATGTGCAAATCCTTCAGGTATAAAAAACATTTTTTTATTATCCTCAGATAACTCAATCGAATAATGCTTACCATAATTTGCAGATTCTTTTCGTAAATCAACTGCAACATCCAAAACCTTTCCTTGGACTACTCGAATCAATTTAGCCTGAGAAAAAGGAGGTTTCTGAAAATGTAGACCTCTTAGTACTTTTTTTTGTGATAAAGACTCGTTATCTTGTACAAAAACATCTTTAATTCCATTTTCTTTAAACAAATCATAATTATAAGATTCATAAAAATAACCTCTATCATCTTTAAGTATTTTTGGTTCAATAACTACCAAACCTTGTATTTTATTTTTAATAAAATTCATTCAGCCTATTTTTTTATTCCGAAAATTCTTTTGATAAAACCAACTTTTTCATTTGGCTCATCCTCACAATAACCTCCATAACCATACCCATATCCACCTCCATATCCGTAACCATAACCACCTCCATAACCACTTATCCCGTGCTCTACTGCATTTAAAATAACTGACAACTTATTAATCCCGTTATCGAGCATCAATCTATCAACATTATTTACAAAGTGTTTTTTTGAATATTCATTTTTAAATACATAAATAGGATAATCTGCTTTTTTAAGCAGCTCCATTGCATCAGAGACCAATCCAATAGGAGGATTATCAATAATTACAAAATCATAATCTATTTGAAGATATTTAATTATATTGTCTAATTCTCCTCCGATAATTAGTTCAGAAGGATTAGGCGGAATAGGACCGGAGGTTATAAAATCTAAATTTTCTAATTCACTATGATGAATACAATCTTCAATTTTGTTACTTTTTATTAACAACGTACTCATTCCAATATTGTTTTCAACCCCAAAACCTAAATGAATTTTAGGTTTCCGCATATCTAAATCCAAAATCACAACTTTTTTACCTGAGTATGCAATAATGCCTGCAATATTAATTGCACAAAATGTTTTACCCTCTCCAGATACAGTAGAAGTAACGGCCAAGAGTTTTTTTCCATCTAAACCATCTATAAATTGCATATTTGATCTAATAGATCTAAAAGATTCTGCAATAATTGATTTTGGATTTTTATTTACAACTAGCTGAGAAACAGGAATATAATGCTTATACCTCGGTACAATTCCCAACACTATAATATCAGCAAAAGATTGTCTAATAATTTCATCAACCGAAGAAATTGTATTTTTTAAAATATATTTAATCAATAATAAAATCAGACTAAACATTAAACCAAGAGCCAAACCAAGGCCTATAAATATTCTTTTATTAGGGGAAATTGGAACAGTTGGAATAATAGCTCTGTCAAGAATTATATGTTGTGAAACAAACCCCGCGTCAGAAATTGAATATTCAGTTCTTTTTTCCATCAACATTGTAAAAAACTTCTCATCAATTGACAAGACTCGTTGAAGTCTAGCATACTCTAGTTCTTGCTCTGGAACATTTTCAAATTTAGTCTCAAGTTCTTGAGTCTTTTCTAGTATCTTATTCCTTTTTATCTCTAATTTTTCAATAGAGGAGTTAATACTCTCAAAAAGAATTTTCTTTTGTATTTTAATTCTATGGCCTACTGACTTTACTACCTCACTATTATTAGTTACCTCAAATTGTAAATTTTCCTTTTTAATTAATAATTCTTTCAGATTAGTTATTAAAGACATTATTCCTCCTGCATATTCTGTTCCTGCAAGAATTGGTAATAAATCATACACATCTACATCTTGTTTATTTGAAGAAATAGATATTTTAATCTCCTTTAGTACCGAAAGTTGTAATTCAATATCTATTAATTCATTTTCTAATCTTACACTCCTATCAAAATAAGCTGAAGAACGATTAGCAGTAGTATAATTGTTTCCCTCATGAAATTCTTTAATCTTGTTTTCTGAAAGTTTTAATTTATTATAATAACTATCCAGTTGAGCATCAATAAACTCTAAAGCATTTTTTGAACCTTTACTTCTTTCCTCTATATCGTACTCCATATACTCATTAGCCACAGCAGTCACAATATCCGTAGCTTTTTGAGGGTTTAAATCTTGAAAAGAAATGTTAATCGTTTTTGCTGCTTGATTTAATGGAAAAACAGAAAGTTTTGAATTTAATCCATTCGTTAAAGATTCGTAACTATTAATTCTAAAAAACAACGTACCTGACTCTAAAACATTTACATCATAGCCTCTTAACAGTGAAACTTTTAGATTAACCTTTGGAAGGTTGAACTTCTCATTTATTCTGAATTGGCCTAATGATATTTCATTTAAGGTTAATTGAAATTCTAAATCATTTATAAACTTTACATAGAAGTTTTGACCTAAGACTGTTGAATCCTTAATTTCATAATCAACTGATATAGGTGTTGACCTATATAGTTCATTTGATAAAATTTCTCCTTTATTAAAAAAACTTACATCTATTGGAATTCTCCTTAATGCTCTTTTAAAAAGTAATTTAGATTTTAAAATTTCGATATCCTTAGCTAAGGTATTCTCTTGAAGTCCACCTACATTTAAAACTGTATTTGCTCTGTTTTCTGAGTTAACCTGATAAGTTAGTTTAGAAGAATAAATAGGCGCAGTATACCTTAAATAAATTAATGCT
>CEWR01037874.1_pt1 | contig 33671 bp, 32 predicted proteins | sample 356321 | NCBI WGS metagenome assembly CEWR01 (sample SAMEA2621551, study PRJEB7988) | marine metagenome | biome: marine biome (ENVO:00000447); feature: mesopelagic zone (ENVO:00000213); material: "saline water (ENVO:00002010), including plankton (ENVO:xxxxxxxx)" | depth 790 m
ATCGGGGGAGGCAGAAATATGACAACAGTTCGTTCTAGGCAAGAGACATTGTTAATGGCTCACCTTCTGAGAAGGGCTGGATTTGGAGCAACTCCATATGAAATGGATCGGGCTCTTAGTATGGGATATCAAGCCGTTCTTGATGATTTGTTGAACCCGGACCATCCAGATGTCATACCAGATGATTTGATAAGGAGATACCACGTTGACCAGTCTGACTTACGCAGCGGCGGAGGTGCGCATTGGGTATATAGGCTAGTCATGACTGATACTCCATTGCGAGAAAAAATCTGTCTTTTTTGGCATAGGGTGTTTGCCACTGGTACAACCAAACTCATTCAAAACAGAGTAGTTACAAATCAGATAAATATGTTTAGAGAACATGGAATGGGCCGGTTCGATGATCTGCTTGTAGAACTGTCTAGAGACCCGGCAATGATTATGTGGCTGGACAATCAAGACAACCACGGGTCGAATATTAATGAAAACTACGGTAGGGAAATTTTGGAATTATTCTCAATGGGAGTTGGTAACTACTCTGAAGATGATATAAAAGAGACTGCGAGAGCCTTCACAGGGTGGAGAGTTGTTAACCCTGATTACATGTCCATCAGAATGCGAAATAATACAGCTAGACCCTACGGATACATGTCCTGGCAATTTGAATACGATGACGATGATCATGACGATGGAGAAAAGATAATTCTGGGTCAAAAAGGAAAATGGAACGGGGAAGATGCTGTCAGAATAATTTGCGAACAGGATGCGACGGCTAGATTTGTAGCTCGGCATTTATATCATTTTTTCGTTGCTGACGAATTGCCTGTGCCACAGTGGCCGCATGAAGAGCCAAAAGATCCAGAAGCTATCGATGTTTTATGTAGATCTTATTTTGAAAACAACCATGATATTGGAGCAATGCTGAGAACCTTATTTGAATCTGATTTTTTCAAAGATGCTGGGTCAAGATACGCTCGAATAAAGAGCCCTTCAGAGATGGTCATAGGCACAATGCGTTTGGCAGGTCCAATTGATCTTCCCTCTGAGGAAACTTACATGGCGGATGCTGCATGCGCCAACATGGGACAGGCGTTGATGCGTCCACCAAGTGTGGAGGGATGGCAAGGGGGAACTGAATGGATCAATACGGGTGCCTATGTCGAAAGGGTCAATTTTGCTGGGCGTATTTTGAATGATCCTGACAAGCAAGGTGTTCGCGACATCATAGATCGAATAAAGGCATTGTCGGATCAACAAACCTTGACATCAGATGAACTAGTTGATAATTGCCTAGAAGTTTTAGGGCCTTTGGAGGTATTAGATACAACTCGTCATGGTTTAAAAAACTATGCTTCCAAATTTGGTGATTTGAGATGGTCAGACAAGTCTCTAAGTAGTGAATTTGATCGTGTGGCTGTTGCTATTATTCAACTCGTTGTATCAAGTCAAGAATATCAAACTATTTAAAGTATTGAGAGGAACAATATGACTACAACTACCTTCGGATTGAAATATGTGACTAATGTTGGATTCGCTGCCGATTTCGGAGGCAGAGGTTTTCAACTACCTTCATCAATGGCGATAAGAGCCGATGGGGTCATATTTGTTGTCAGTCGAGGAAAATCCTCTACTAAAAACTCCAATGGTATACAGATGGTCACTAAGGACCATGACTTCCTAGGCCAGATCGGTACTTATGGAGCTGGCCTAGGAGGAATGATGTGGCCAACTTCTGTGGTTCTGGATAGTGATGAAAATCTGTATCTTGCGGACGAATATTTTAATAAAGTGACCAAATATGATCGGGAAGGTAACCCACTCACAGAATGGGGAACTAAAGGTTCTGGTGACGGACAATTTAATCAACCGAGTGGGTTGTTGATTCAGGATCAACTGATATATTTGGTTGATTCAAGAAACAACAGAATTCAAATGTACAGCTTGGATGGAGACTTCCAAGGTCAGTGGGGCTCAGAAGGTGATGGGGAAGGAGAATTCAATTTACCCTGGGGTATATCTGACGACTCTGAGGGTAATATTTATATCGCTGATTGGCGTAACGACCGAATTCAAAAATTCGATTCAAATGGGAATTACATATCTGCTATTGGGGGGAGGGATACCTCTGTTCTAGATCGACCTTCTGATGTTGCCGTGGATTCAGATGGGAATATTTATGTCACAGATTGGGGCAGTCAACGTCTATTGGTTTTAGACCAATCGGGCAGCATTTTGGAAACTAAAAGAGGTGAAGCTGATTTGAATCCGTGGTCAGTGGAATATTTGGCGTCACAAGACGATGAAAGGAAAGCAAGAGAATCATTTGTTCCAGTCTACGAAGCTGATACCGAGGATCCTTCGGAGGTGTCTGCCAGAATGGAACCCTACTTCTGGGATCCTGTTGCAGTAGAACTGGATCAAGATGGAACCGTATATGTACTTGAGACCGGTAGACATCGATTCCAAATATTTGAGCGACTCTAGATCGCATAGAATTCAAAATAAATCATGGATAGATTACCTCAATAGGTTAAGTGGACAGATGGAGGAGACCTTGACAACCACGAAGAGCAAGGCTGACATAGGATTGGTAGCGCATTTATTAAGAAGGGCTGGATTTGGAGCTACTCCAAATGAAATGGACAGTTTCATCGAATTGGATTATGACGAAATAGTTGATCATCTTATCAATTTCGATCTCCCTGACCACATCCCACAAGATTTCATTTCTAGATTTCATAAGGATCAGTCTGACTTGAGAATAGCAGATGGTGCGAGAGCCCATTGGATATACCGTATGGTAATGACTAAGACTCCTTTGCGAGAGAAAATGTGTCTGTTCTGGCACAGAATTTTTGCCACGGCTGCAACAAAGTTGATTCAAAATAGAGTGGTTGTTAATCAAATTAACATGTTTAGAGAAAAAGGATTCGGAAGATTTGATGATCTTTTATTAGGTTTGTCGAGGGATCCAGCTATGATCATGTGGCTCGACAACCAAGATAATCACGGGTCAAACATTAACGAGAATTACGGTAGGGAAATCCTCGAGTTATTTTCGATGGGTGTAGGTAATTATAGTGAGGACGATATTAAAGATACTGCAAGAGCATTCACTGGATGGAGTGTCGTCAATCCAGAATATATGTCGATTAAGATGCGTAATAATACTGTTCGTCCCTATGGGTATATTTCATGGCAATATGAATACGATGCTAAAGACCATGACAATGGTGTAAAAACTATTTTGGGAGAGACAGGTAACTGGAACGGAGAGGATGCGATTCGTATTATATGCGAACAAAAAGCCACTGCAGAGTATATCGCGCGTCATATGTATCATTTTTTTGTAGCCGATGAAGTGCCTGTACCTCAATGGCCACATCAATCACCGAGGGACGCAGAAGCTATCAGCCTTATGGTGGAGTCGTATTTTCAAAATGGGCATAGCATTAAATCTATGATGGAAACGATGCTTAAAGCTGAGTTTTTTAAAGAAGAGTCGGTAAGATATGCAAGAATAAAAAGCCCGGCGGAGATGGTGGTAGGTACCATGCGGTTGGCAGGCCCAATTGAACTTCCTTCGGATGAAACCTATTATGCTCAGGCTGTTTGTTCCAATATGGGCCAGGCATTATTGGGACCACCCAGTGTTGAAGGGTGGCAAGGCGGGAATGAGTGGATCAACACTGGGACCTATGTTGAACGGATTAATTTTGCAACTAAGATACTTAATAATTCGGACAAAGAAGGAGTTAGGAACATAATTGACCGAATAAAATCGATTAATAATATAGGGAATATGACTTCCGACGACTTAGTATCGAGATGTCTTGAAGTTTTGGGGCCAATAAATGTTTCCACAATGACAGAGAAAAGATTAAAAGAATTTGCTTCCAAATATGAAGAGTTAACTTGGTCGGATGAAGTTTCATTCAATCAGTTTGACATGGCGGCTCTTTCGGTGATCCAACTCATTGTCTGCACTCAGGAGTATCAAACCGCATAATCTTATATACAGGGGTGTGAAGACTAAATGGTAGCGACGAAATTTGGGCTTAAATACAGCTCTAACGTAGGCTTTGCGACTGACCAAGGAGGCCGAGGATTTCAATTGCCTGCTCACATGGCAATTAGGTCTGACCAAAGAATTTTTGTGGCAAGTAGAGGAAGAGGTCCGACCGTTGGGGTACAGATGGTATCGAGAGACTTTGAGTTTTTCGGAAAGATTGGCTCCCAAGGCAAGGGTATTGGCCAAATGATGGAACCAAGCGCCATAGCCTTCGACTCCAATGAGAATTTGTATGTATCAGACGAAAAACTGGATAGGATAACCTGCTTTGATCGAGAAGGAGAGCTCGTAGGATCGTGGGGAGTATCAGGAGAAAGGCCAGGCGAAATGCGTAGGCCGACAGGACTTTTGATCTTGAATGATGTGGTTTATGTAACTGATGCAATGAATCATAGGATCCAGCGTTACCATACTGATGGAAGATTTATAGATCAATTGAACACAACGAAAAACACAGAATCCCAGTTGCGTTACCCGTGGGGAATAGCTAGTGGTGTTAATAATGATGTATACGTTGCTGACTGGGGTAACAACAGAGTTGTTAGATTTAATCAGAACGGGAACTTTGTGTCGGAGCTATCAGAAGGGATAGATTCAGATATGCCATTGAACAAACCTGCCGATGTCGCGGTGGATAGTGAAGGTAACGTATACGTGGCTGATTGGGGTAATCAACAACTTCAAGTTTTTGATGAGAACTATAATTTTTTATATATGAATAGGGGAGAGGCGGATCTGAATCGATGGGCATTGGAATATTTTGAATCTCAACAAGATGAGAAACGAGCACGTTCAAGTTATGTACCTGTTTATAAGACCGATACCAATGACGTTAGAGAAATTTCTGCAAGAATCGAACCATATTTTTGGGACCCATGTTCAGTAATGGTAGATGGGGATGGAAGGACCTATGTTCTTGAAACTTGTAGGCATAGATTTCAAATTTTCGAAAGAATTTAATAGAATGGTCAACATACATATAGGGAAGAGGAGAACAATATGGGTGATAAAAAAATAATCGTTGTCCAGTTATCGGGAGGTAACGATTACCTTAATTGTGTGATTCCATATGACAATCCACATTATGTGGACAATCGTCCCAATGTGCGGATAACAGAGGATAGGGTGATACCAATAGGAGATGGCTTAGGCTTTAATCCGGTTATGAGCCCTATTAAGGATTTGTATGATCAAGGTAAAGTTGCGGTGATTCACGGGGTGGGATATCCCGAGCCAAACAGATCTCACTTTAGGTCTATGGATATTTGGCACACTGCAGAACCAACCAAAGTTGGTAATGAAGGCTGGTTAGGGAATGCTATAAACCAAATGTATCCAAAGCATGACAATGTGGTTGCAGCTGTTAATTTCGGTGCTGGACTACCCCGGGCACTGGTATCCCATGGAGCCCCTGTGGCATCGGTGACAGATTTAAACACTTATGGCCTTATGAACCATGTCAGTGAGCTAGACCAACGAAATGAGGCCCTTCAGGCATTTAAAGACATGTACTCGCAAGCAATAGGGAGTGGTCCGGTTATGGACTACCTAAGCCAGACGGGCCTTGATGCTTTGAAAGGTGCAGAGATAATAGGTGGTGTGACCGATAAGTACTCCTCAGATGTTGAATACGCTGAAAACTCGTTCGCAAAAGCAATGAAAGGAGCAGCCCAAGTTTTACAGGCTGATATTGGCACTAGGATTTGCTATACCCAACATGGTAGCTTCGATGCCCACACGAACGGGATTGCCCTTCAAGAAGGTTTATTGACCGATGTGTCTGGTGGAATATACGATTTTTACGACGATATGAAGAGGGCAAATAAAAGTGACGATGTAATTATGTTTGTCTTCACAGAATTTGGGAGAAGGGTCAAAGACAATGGCAATGGTACAGATCACGGGTCTGGAGGTGTTGCATTTGTCATTGGGGATCAGGTAGACGGAGGTCAGTACAGTGAATACCCTTCCCTAGCCGCTGACCAGCTGCTGGAAGGTGATTTGAGGTTCAATTTGGACTTTCGGAGCGTATATACAGAGATTTTAGAAGATTGGTTGGAAATTGATGCCAGGTCAGTTGTTAAAGGCGAATATGAGAAGGTCGGATTTCTAAAAAATTAGATAATCTAACATTAGATAAAAAGCCCGCAGGTTAATTTATTAACCCGCGGGCTTTTTGCTATAGAGCTCTCTCTTCTATCCAGTCAAGGCCCACTTCTATTCCAAACCCAGGTGCGTCAGAGGGCTTTACTCGACCGTTTTTAATAACCGGTGTTCCCGGTAATGCGACCATTTCCTCTAATGGAACTCCGGGAGGTGATACTCCTTCTGACCTTTCGCCCCACGGAATTACAGGCATTGAATATGCTAAATGCTGACCATATGGATAATTCATGCCCGCATGTCCTATGACCGTTAGTCCATGGGCTTCAGCTATGTGGCATATTCGTACACTTGCTGTGATACCTCCTACCCATTGGACATCTGGTTGAAGTATATCGACTAACCCCCTGCCAGCGGCGTCAGCAAAAGGGTGAATTGTGTACCAGTGCTCCCCAGTAGCTAAAATCTGACCTGGGACCCTTTGTCTTAATTTGGAATAACTGTCCATATCCTCTGGAAGCATATAGTCCTCCAGCCATTTGATATTGTATGGCTTGAGTGCTTCTGACACACGAACTGCATACTCGATGTTGGAAGACATCCAAGAATCGACAGCCAATTCAATATCTGGGCCTATCTGTTCTCTAGTATTTGCGACTATTTCCACATTTTTGTTTAGTCCAGCAAGGCCTTCATCAGGCCCGTGTCTGAGAAATACCTTGACGGCTTTGAAACCTAATTCGAGAAACCAATCCATATAGTCACTGGTTTTGTACCTCAACATGGTGTTTGAGGCATAGCAAAATATATCGTCTTTTACGGGTCCCCCTAGAAGTTCATAAACAGGCTTTTCTAAAAGTTTTCCCTTGAGATCCCATATAGCATTGTCTAATGCACTAATCGCGTAACTTGCTATTCCTGCAGTCCCATATGGTGAAGAGGATCTACGCATCATGTCCCATAATTTTTCAGTGGCCATTGGATTTTGGCCTACCAAAAGCTCAGAAAAATGGTCATTTATTATAGAAACCACAGGTCCAGAGTGTATTGTGGTTCCTAGTCCCCAAGTTCCGTCTTCAGCTGTTACAACACATGCGACACGATTCCAGTTTGTACCCGACCTGTATTTTATGTCGTATTTGTATCGATCCATGGGGCTTACAAAATATCCACCATTTGCATCAAGCTCCACTCTCGGCTGTGTTTTGGGATTGGGGCTTAGATTTACTGCTATTGCTTTAATACTTTTGATTTTCATTGCGATTATTCTCCTAGAGTGGAAGATTTGCGACTTTCCTTATTAGGAAAATCCGATTGCAAAGTTTTTTATTTCCCCTTTATCACTTCTGATGAAATTAGTTCTTTAATTTTTTGTTCATCCATTCCCAAAACATTCTTCATCACCTCTGTTGTATGTTCTCCTAATAAAGGAGGATGACTGGTTGGCTGGGCGGGCGTCCGGCTTAAATGCTGAAGAGCGCTACCCAGCAAATCAATTTTTCCGAGACTAGGGTGATCTACCTGCCATAGTGAATTGCGAGCCTTGGCTTGAGGATCCTTAAAGACTTCGTCCAGGGTGTTTATCGATGTAACTGTTAAACCGGCTTCTTGCAACGCAGATATCCAGTGTGATTTGGGCTTTTCCACAAATTGGGTATTTAATAAACCCTCAAGTTCTTTCCGGTTTTTGACGCGCTCAGCGTTACTTAAAAACCTCGGATCTACCGCTAGCTCTGGTTTTCCCACTGTTTCACACATTCGCCTAAATTGGTTGTCATTATTGGCAGCGGTCATGAAATTACCATCTGATGCCGTGAAATCTTGGTATGGAGCAACTTGTGGGTGCGCATTCCCGATCCGCCCAGGCGCCTCTCCAGTAGCCAGATAGCTTTGAGCTATATTGGCCATACACGCAATTCCAACGTCAAACAATGAGACATCCACATGCTGACCCTTACCACTCAATGACCGCTCATGCAGGGCCGACAGTATTCCAATGGTAGATGTGAGACCGGTCATTATGTCGACCCATGCAGCTCCAACTTTAGTAGGGCCACCGTCAGTTTCTCCGGTGACACTCATCACCCCAGTCATTGCCTGTAATGCTGCATCATATCCAGGTTCAGGTGCCCTGGGACCTGTCTGACCGAATCCTGTAACTGAGGCATAGATTATTCGAGGATTTAAAGTAGAAATAGATTCGTAGTCAAGGCCAAATCGAGCTAAGTTACCTACCTTGAAATTTTCTACAAAAACATCGGCTTTTTCGGCCAAATCTTTGATAATTTTCTGACCTTTCTCATCTCTAAGGTTAACTATAATGCTTTTCTTGCCCCGGTTTGCAGACAAGTAATACGCGCTTTCCTCTCCCATAAAAGGGGGTCCCCATCCTCGCGTATCATCTCCCCATGGAGATTCGACTTTCCAGACCTCGGCTCCAAGGTCGGCCAGTATCTGGGTTCCAAAGGGTCCAGCAAGTATTCTCGACAAATCTAAGACTTTTAAATCTTTTAAGGCACTCATAGCATCTCCATTATTTTCAAATAATAATGAATGGTAATAGTTTGGTAAAACCTCTACAACTATATGGGCATCGCCAGCCTAAATCAGAATACTTTTTACTCGATATGAGACTTCTGGATTGCCTATTCTCATTTTTTTACCTTCTAGGTTCCCACGAAAAAAATTTCAAAGATGTGATAAGACCTATTGCCAGCCAAGCGAATAAGATTAGGTGATTTTCTGGGTTGTTTAGAGAACCTGAGGAAAATGGGCTATAAGCTTCCTGCAGTGATAGTGAAAATGGTCGTACTGGGAACATCTGGGCGATGGAGTTTAACCAAATGGGAGCACTGTCCATTGGTATGAAAACATCGGATATGAACATTAACGGTATTATGGACGCGTTGACCATAGGCGCTGCAGCGTCAGAATTAGGTATGAGGCTTGTGAAGGCTATACCCAGACTCGTAAAGGTCGCAGCCCCGAGGATCATTGTTAGGAAAAATGCGGCTATAGAATTGCGTGGTAGACCAACATCAAATGCAAAAAAAGCTATTAGGGCAATGATTACAGCTAATACAAATGACACTATGGTGTTGTGGGTGATCTTACCGAGTAGGAATATCATTAATGGTAGCGGCGTCCCTTTGTAACGTTTTAGAACCCCAATATCCCTATTGATGGTTAAAGTCATCGCAATTCCAGTGTAGGAAGAACCTATCACAGAGAATGCAGTTATCATGGGGATGTATTTAGTGGCTCTGGACACGCTACCCCCGTCTATTTCTACAAAGTCATTGCCAAAAATTCTAAGCATGAATAGAAAAAGAAGAGGGAAAACCAATGTAAAAAAAGCGGCTGCCGGATTTCTCCGATATGATTTGCTTTCATAAACTATTTGTTTCAAAAAAAGAGGGATATGTCTTTTTAAATTCATTTAAGAATTCCTAAATATATTTCCTCAAGAGTTTGGCGAGACACCTCCAAATTTGTAAGTTCAATCCCTTCAGAAATCGCCCAGCCTGTTAAATCTGATAAGACAGCTGTCGGACTTTCAGTGTTTATTAGAACCATACCTTTTGATATTTTAGAAATTTCTTGTATGTCTTCCGGTAATACGGCTGATGATTCATCCAATTTGAAAGTGATGGATGTTTGGTTGTGTGAAATTTTAAGATCAGATAAGGATCCTTGAGTCACTAATTTTCCATGATTCATAAGTGCAACTGTGTCTGCAAGGTATTCTGCTTCTTCCATGTAATGAGTTGTGAGCACAACAGTGGTGCCGTCAGCTTTCAAATTTTTAATCATGTCCCAGAAAGTACGTCGGGCTGAAGGGTCAAACCCTGTAGTAGGCTCATCTAGAAATAAAAGATCAGGATTGCCACACAGGCCAATTGCTACGTCTAAACGCCGCTTTTGACCCCCTGAAAGTTTTTTGACCCTTTTGTCTTTCTCTTCCTCTAATCCGGTCATTTCCAATAGGTCTGAAATTGATCTGGGAGACTCATAAAAATTTGTGAATTGTTCTAGAATTTCCACAGCAGTTAAATATTGTTCTATACCTGTTTCTTGTAAAACTATCCCAACTCTTGAACGAAACTCAGTAGAGTTCTCTGATGGGTCCATTCCCAAGACTTTGACCTGCCCAGAGGTTTTGAGTCTGTGCCCCTCAAGTATTTCAACTGTTGTAGTTTTACCGGCTCCATTTGGTCCAAGCAATGCAAATATCTCACCCTCACGAACTTTGAGAGAGACACTATTTACAGCTTGAAAATCGCCGTATCTTTTTGTTAATTGATTTGTATCTATTGCTAACAAATGAATTTGGCTACCGGGTTTATTAAGTGTATAAGCTCATTCAATTGTATAATCCATGCGGTAATCAGAGAAGTGTTTGGAATCGGAGTTTTTTAATGACTTATACAGACCTAAAACTTGATCAAGATGGAGAGGTTCTGAAGATAACTGTTGACCGCCCTGAGGTATTGAATGCTCAAAGTAGGATTATGCGTGAAGAGCTGGATGATGCCTTTGACAATGCAGCAACTGATGAATCCGTGAAGGTCGTAATTATTGCAGGGTCAGGAGCTAATTTCTCTGCCGGACATGATTTAGGAAGTCCACAGGAAACGGCCGATAGGGAAAAACGCCCCTATCCCCCTGGCACCGCTGGGGAATATGAAAGGAGCTGGCAGCAGAATGTGGCTAATACCTTTCGGTGGAGGGATTTCCCAAAACCCACCATAGCTCAAGTTCAAGGTGTATGCATTATGGGGGGGATAATTTTGGCTTCTTCTTGCGATCTAATTGTTGCCTCTCAAGATGCTCGATTTAGTGATCGTACCGTAAGGTGGGGCGGCCCCCACGTGCAATATTTAGGCCTTCCTTATGAAATTGGTATACGGAAGGCAAAAGAGTATCTTTTCACAGGGGATTGGATGACAGCCATGGAAGCTGAAAAACTAGGACTTGTTAATAAAGTCGTGCCTCTTGAGCAGTTAGAAGAGGAAACAATGAATTTGGCTCAAAGGATAGCTTTGCAAGACGCGTTTGCCTTGCGGCTGTCAAAAGCCTCATTGAATCAGGTACAGGATCAAATGGGCTATCGAAATAGCATCATGTCAGGATTTCATAACCATGCATTAGGCCTGTCATATAGGCGAGAAATTTATGATGGTGAAAAAGTGACCTCAATCGAGCGAGCGAGAGAACGGGATAAAAAATTTGGTGATTAAAGCCTATGGCACCTTTCTCTAATCTAAAAGTGTTGGATTTGTCCGCAGATTTTGCGGGAAGCTATTGTACCCGCCTTCTTGGTGATTTTGGTGCCTCTGTAAAAAAAATTGTTATCAACGATCGAGGAGATCGTTCGTCATCATATGGGCCATTTATAAATGATGGCCGGGTTCCCAAATCGAGCGCCATGTTCCACTACATGAATTACAACAAACAGGTTGTATCAATTTCCAGCCAATCGGACGCTATTCGAGAATTAGCCCTGTGTGCAGATTTATTAATCGAGGATTTTTCAAATAAGGAACTGCGGACGTTTGGGCTGAATTTTGCAAATATGCGTGATTCAAACCCGGATATCATCATTTGTTCTATTAGTCCATTTGGAAGAGGAACCAAATGGGAGGAAAAACCATGGAGTGATTTAACGATTCAAGCCATGACTGGTATGTGCAGTGTAAATGGAGACCAAGGGAAATCTCCATTGAAGGAGCCTGGAACAGAAAGTGAATTTATCACAGGAGCAAATGCTTATGTAGCCTCGGTTGCTGCTCTGATTGATAGAGATGCCAGAGGAATTTCTCAGCAGGTAAATGTATCTGTTTTGAAGTCAGTTTTACATAGCTACAGCCCATATCTTCTAGCCGCGCTGCACACTGGGAACCCCAGACAACAACAAGCCCAAGGGCTTCATTTCGGACTGGTTCCATGTAAAGATGGATACGTGTCACTTAGTGTACGCCATGAACCTACATGGGAACATATGTGGTTATTTTTTGGGGATCCGCAGTTTGCTCAAAATCCTAGGTTTGATACAGCTACCAAGAGACGTGAGAATGAAGAAGAGCTTTCTGAAATACTATTTCCAATACTTGCAAATTATTCCAGAAAAGAGTTACTTCATGGGTTAAGTCCTCTTAGGATTCTAGTTGGCATTGCAAATTCTGTATCGGATCTAATAGAAGATGATCATCTAAAATCTAGAAATGCCTTTGTGGAATTTGAGAACGAAGGAAAATTTTGGAAAATGCCTGGAGCACCTTTCCGGATGTCACTGACACCACGGAAATTTAAAGGTGAGATGTTTCCAAAAGATTTTTCGATCTGGGATCAGTCGGAAAACAACATTAGTAAAACTCCGCTAAATTTCTCCGAAACCCAAAAAATGAAAGGTCCTCTTTCAGGAATGAGAGGCGTTGTATTAACACAAGCCTGGGCTGGTGCTTATAGTACTCAACTTCTTTCAGATTTAGGGATGGAGATTATACAGGTGGAGTCCGTCACTCGTATTGATCCTTGGCGGGGTGGAGTTCCCCCCAAACTGGCAGGTTTGTATCCGGAATCAGATCCAGGGGAAAGACCGTGGAATAGAAATGCTCTTTATAACGGCGTCAATCGCGGCAAGAAGGCGATAACTCTCGACCTTAACCACCCTGAATCGAAAGATGTATTTATGGAATTAGTATCGATAAGTGACGTCGTAGTAGAGAATTTTTCTGGAAGAGTAATAAGTAATTTGGGATTAGATTATGGTTCCCTTAGGTCCGTGAACCCTTCAATAGTTATGGTTAGAATGCCAACTTATGGTACTAGTGGACCCTATTCAAATTATGCTGGGAATGGGGGTACTACAGAGCCGGTGTCGGGGATGTCTTACCTTATGGGGTACCGTGACGGGCCACCAATAAATTCTGGAATAATGCACACTGATGCCTACAATGGAGTTTTAGCGTGTGGTGCCACGATATCTGCTTTAAGAGAGAGAGTGATTTCTGGGGTAGGTCAGGAAGTAGATATTTCTCAACAAGAAGCAAGCATGACCCTTTTAGCGGAATATATTATGGAAGGTTCGATATCGGGAACCTCCCCTGAAAGACAAGGCAATACTAACAGAGACTATGCACCTCAGGGATGCTACCGTTCAAAAGATTCTGTCTGGGTGGCTATCTCTGTAAAAACGGATGATCAGTGGAGGTCTTTTTGCCAATCTCTGGGGATGGAGGATTTATTTGCCAAGGAAGATTATGCGACCAAGGATTCTAGAATAAGAAATGCAATTCAATTGGATAGTGAGATATCTAAATGTATTAGTGAATATATGTCTGAAGAAGTTGTAAAACAATTACAGAACGCGTTGGTGCCGTGTGAGAAAATTTTGACTTTATTAGAAGCCGCGGAAAATAATGACTTTCATGAAATGCAATTATTTGAAAAAATATCTCACCCTGAGTCAGGAAATTTTGATTATCCCGTACCCCCGTGGGATTTTGAATTTGCACAGGTCCAATCTCAAGAACCGGCCCCTATGCTAGGTCAACATTCTGAAGAAGTGTTTAGAAATCTCAATGGGTGGTCTGAAGGTGAAATTATACGATTTAAGAATCTTCAGTTAACAGGAACGGATCCTTTAATTTAATATACTTAATTGAAATGACTCAAAAACAAACAGCAAACAAACAAATTAGCGAGATTATTTCTAAAGCTTCCGAATTTTTGGAACTTACTGATAAAGAAGTTCTCTTACTGGGTAACTATTCAGAAGATCACATAGATGATCTATGCCGCGCTGCGTCTAGTATTAGAGATTATGGTAAGGGGAGAACGGTCACTTTTTCTCCAAAGGTTTTCATTCCATTGACGAGGCTGTGTCGTGATTATTGTGGGTACTGCACGTTTAGAGTAGACCCTGATCAGGCTGAAAGGCTGTATATGAGCCCTGAAGAAGTGCTGAATGTGGCAAAGGATGGAGAAAAGTTAGGGTGTACAGAGGCTTTATTTACCCTGGGGGAAAGGCCAGAACAAAAGTATGTGGAAGCTAAGAAATGGCTTTCCATTAACGGTTATGACAACACCTTGGACTATTTGAGCGCTATGACGGAACTGGTGGTGAAAGAGACGAAACTTTTACCTCACGCCAATCCGGGAACAATGACTCACAGAGAGTTAAACACCTTGAAAGATTCAAATCCCTCAACCGGATTAATGTTGGAAAGTACCAGTGAACTTCTTTATCAGGTCGGAGGGCCTCATGAGTTTGCTCCAAGTAAGAGGCCGATTGTGAGGTTAAAAACAATTTCGATAGCTGGGGAATTGCGAATCCCATTTACCACCGGTTTGCTTATAGGTATAGGGGAAACTATGACAGATAGAATGGAGTCTCTGTTAGAAATTAGGAACATACAGCGAAGGTTTCATCACATACAGGAGATAATAATTCAAAATTTTAGAGCGAAGCCAGAGACACCGATGGCAGAATCTCCCGATGCTGAAACTACAGAAATGCTGTGGACTGTTGCTGCTGCGCGGCTTATTTTGGGCCCTAGTGCCAACATACAAGTGCCGCCAAACCTTAGTTCGGAGAACTACGAGGTTTATTTGAAGGCTGGTATAAATGACTGGGGTGGGGTTTCTCCTTTGACAATCGATTATGTTAATCCTGAAGCACCGTGGCCTCTCATCACCAACCTGAAATCAAAAACAGAGTCAGCAGGATTTGAATTGCGGCCAAGATTGGCGGTATACCCAGAGTATTTCCTTGATACTGATGAATATTTACCGGTAGACTTACTCACAAAGGTGAGAGCATTGGCTGACGATGAAGGATATGTAAAGGACGGTATTAACAGATATGTCTGATATTGAATCAAATGATTTAAATGTGGACTTTTCGGGTATTTTGGCTTCGATAGAACCGGAAATATCTCGTGTTTTAAAAATTGCGATTGCCGGCGGTGATATTTCAGCGTCAGATGCCTGTCTGCTTCTAGATTCCAATGGATTAGAGTACAACGCTACAGTGTTGGTTGCCGATGTTTTGCGCAGAAGGACTGTGGGAGATGTCGTGACATATGTTGTAAATAGAAACATTAATTTTACTAATGTCTGTATAAAAAGATGTGGATTCTGCGCATTTAGTAGAGATTTCAGGCAAGAAGAAGGTTATCTATTACCAGTGGAGGAAATAGTCCGTCGGTCAAAAGAGGCATGGGATTATGGAGCCACTGAAGTATGTATACAGGCAGGCCTACCACCTCAAATGGAAGGAGATCTGTACATTCGGCTATGTGAGGCAATAAAAGCTGAACTTCCAGATATTCATATTCATGGTTTTTCCCCTGAAGAGGTTCTTTATGGATCAATCCGATCTAAGACATCCATAAGGCAACACCTCAGTGATCTGAAAGATGCAGGTGTCGGAAGTTTACCAGGCACCTCAGCAGAGATATTGGACCAGGACTTAAGGGATAAAATATCCCCGGGCCGTATAACTAAGGACCAATGGATCGATGTCATAACGACAGCCCATGAACTGGGTATACAAACTACATCTACTGTGATGTTTGGTCATGTGGAGACAAATCTGCAAATTGCCGAACATATCGATATTATTCGGAACATACAGATGGAAACGGGCGGGTTTACAGAATTCGTACCGTTGAGTTTTGTGAACTCTGAAGCCCCTATGTTTCTTAAAGGGTTAATCCCTAATGTTAGAACTGGACCTACCGGTATGGATGTGGTGAAGGTGCATGCTGTCGCGAGAATCATGTTGAATAATTGGATTCCAAACATTCAGGCCTCTTGGGTTAAAGAGGGAGACCGAATTTCTCAATTACTACTTACCGCAGGGGTAAATGATTTGGGGGGTACTTTAATTAACGAAAGTATTTCTACATCCGCAGGGGCTCAACACGGTCAGTTAATGAAGCCTTCCCAGTTCAGAGATATGATACGGGATGCAGGAAGGATACCGGCAGAAAGATTCACAAATTATAGTTTGAGAAAGGTATATGACAAGTCGGATAACGAGAAAGATCCGTTAGATCTACTGGAAGATAACGTAGAGGAAATATTTGGTTCGTACAATAAGCTCATCGGGATGGAAAATTTCCGATTTGAGCACCCACGAAAGGTCGCCGAAAGAACTGCTGGTGTATGACGATAGGTTAATTGGATTAATGCGGTTGGGCAATTTTCAATAGATGTGCGTGCTTCTCCCTTAACTTCATCACCTTTGGTGCAATTATGAACTGACAGTAAGGTTGGTAAGGATTGTTTTTGAAGAATGATTGATGGTAATTCTCACCTTCATAGAATTTTGAGGCATCGGTCACTTCTGTCACGATTGGATCAGGGAATACTTTCTCATCATTTAGATATTTTATCGACTGTTCAGCGAATTTTTTCTGAGTATCATTGTGATAGAAGATTGCAGATCTGTATTGAGTTCCCACATCAGCGCCTTGCCTGTTTAGTGTCGTTGGATCATGGTAACTGAAGAAAATCTCCAGGACAGTTTGATAATCTAATACAGTTTGATCGTAATAAACTTCGATTGCCTCTGCATGTCCAGTGGTACCTGTGCAAATGGCTTCATAGGATGGGTTTTCAATAGTGCCCCCTATGTAACCGGATACTACCCTATCTACTCCTTCAACCAACTCGAAAACGGCTTCAATACACCAAAAACACCCAGCTGCCAATGTAGCTTTTTCTATAGCACTCATGCTTTTTTCCACCTTACGGGTATTTCAGACTAATTCATGTTTCTTCGATTGGGATTATACCCTTATGGTAAATGATATGTATCAGGTTAGAGATTCGTGTAGGATTCTCTAATGTTCAGTAACTGTGGAGTAGGTTTAGTAGTTCTGTGAGGAAAATTTTAGGAAGGGCTTTTGATTCCCTAAATGTTCGAGGATTTCGCTTTATGTGGTTGGGAGATTTGGCTCTCTCAACGGCAGAATTTATGGAAATCCTGATCTTGTCTTGGTATATATTGGGTGAAACTGAGTCTCCTCTTGTTCTGGGAATTTTTGCTGCACTTAGATTTACTGGCACAGTAGTAGCGCCTTTTTTTGGGGTCATAGTCGATCGGCTAGGAAGACGTCGGTTATATATATTCGGTCGAATTTCATTTGTCATATTGTCTTCGTCGATATTTATATTAACCTTGTTTGATTTTCTAAGCGTGACAGCGGTTTTGATTTTCGCGGCCCTTGTTGGGCTTTCTCGCTCCTTAGATATGATTGTCAGACAGTCTGTGCTTCCGGTTATAGTTTCTCCATCTCAATTGCAAAATGGTGTTGCCCTCTTGAGAACTGGAAGAGATATGACACAAATCATAGGCCCGGTTTTCGGAGGGTTTCTATTGGAGTCAGTTGGTGTAGGGAAAAGCTATCTTTTCATTATTATTTTGCACTTATTATCTTTGTTGTTTGTGTTCTTGATCCCGGGAGTACCTAATACGGCTATAAAAACTGCCCAATCTGTTTTCGAAAACCTAAAGGGGGGATTTTTTTATGTCAAAGTAAACCCGTTTTTGTTTGGCCTGCTTGCTGTTGCGTTTATTGTTAACTTAACGGCATTTCCGTTAAACAACACTCTCCTGGCAGTGATAGCAAGACAGGTGATGAATATTGATGCCGCCGGTCTAGGATGGTTGATGGGTACATACTCTGCCGGCGCCTTACTGGGTTCATTACTTATCGGTTATTTTTCTACTATGGATAGAGCAGGGCGGGCAATGATCGTTGGTTCAATATTTTGGCACATCGGTATTCTGATAATGGCTTATATGCAATGGTTCTACGTATCCTTACCGGTTTTGTTTTTTGTGGGTATCTCGCAGTCTTTTGCAATGGTCACTATGGCTATGATGCTGTTGAAATACACTTCAGCAGAAATGCGTGGAAGGGTTCTCGGCCTTCGCCAATTAGCTGTGTATGGGTTGCCTGTAGGGGTGTTGATATCTGGATTTATAGCGGAAAATAGTGATGTATCACTTGCCTTAATTTTCAATGGTTTACTTGGTTTGTTTATACTAGTACTCGCCATTGTGAAGTGGCCTGAAATGTTGCAAAGAAGGTAATTGGTTTTAAGGACTGAAAATATGACACCTGAAGAAGAGAGAGTTAGAGAATACCTCATTTCACAAGGTGAAAAATATCCCTTTAAAGAGCTATGGGTAAGATCCATAGCGGCCCGTCTAGAACTCATAAAAGAAGTATCAGATATAAATCAAGAGCAAGCCGACTATTCTTTTGATAGCGCTGAATGGACTATTTCAGAAATTTTAGAACACGTTATGACAAGTACACATAGAGTGACTAATTTGATATCGGAACTCGCCATTGGGAATACTGGAGATGCTTCTAATATAGATCCTCCAAGGGAGACTTCTAATTTAAATATCGATGAATTGCGCAAAGGACTCTTAGACGGAGCATTCAAATGGACATCTATGACGGGCAATCTCCCAGTCATGCCAAATATGAATCAAATGTCAACCCATAGTTTTTTTGGGGACCTGCATGCTGGAGCTTGGTATTTGTTTCAAAGAGTTCATGATTTGGATCATTTGAATCAGATCAGGAATAATAAATCTCATGCAAATTATCCAAATATTTAATATAGAAGGGTGATGGAAATTTAATATGAAAATAGCGGTACGATCATTCAACGGAGTCACCTCAGATGCTTCAGATTGGAATCAAATATCAGAATTTGCTAGAGAGGCCGAAGCCTTAGGGGCTGATTCCATATGGACTGCGGAGGCCTGGGGTACCGATGCGATAACCCCTCTTGCATATCTGGCTGCTTCTACAACAAAAATACGGCTGGGTACAGGAATAGTACAGGTAGGAAGTCGAACTCCCGGCAATCTGATAATGACAAGCCTAACTTTGCAATCTATGTCAGGGGGACGGTTCATCCTCGGGTTAGGTACAAGCGGGCCTCAAGTTATTGAAGGCTGGCATGGGGTGACATTCGGTAATCCCATATTAAGAACTAAAGAACTTCTGGAGATTATTAAGATGGGCGTGGCCGGGGAAAAACTTCTATATAAGGGAAATCATTATGAATTGCCTTTGGAAGGCGGAGAAGGAAAGGCTATAAGGACAAGTGCCAAGACTTGGGAAGTTCCTGTTTATGTGGCATCCCTCGGCCCCACTAACTTAGAAATGACAGGTGAAAAAGCTGATGGATGGATTGGGGGTTGTTTTATACCTGAAACAGGGGACGTTTTTCTGGATAAAATCAAGAAAGGACTATTGCGCTCCGGTAGAAATATTGAAGACATAGATATATTGATTCCAGTTTCTTTGGATTTCACCGATGAAGTCGAAGAAACAGCAAAAAAGCATGCACGTGGGTATGGATTTACATTTGGGGCTATGGGGTCGGTAAAAAATAATTTTTATAAGAATGCTTACGCCCGACAGGGTTATGGAGAGGTCGTGGATGTGGTTCAAAAGTTGTGGGTGGAAGGTAGGAGAGAAGAAGCTCGGGATATGGTTCCTAATGAACTTGCTTTGAAATCCAATCTAATTGGCACAGATGAAATGATCAAAAAAAGGCTATCACTCTATAAAAATTTGGGAGTCAATACACTTAAAGTTAGTTTGCCAGGTGATGATATAGCAAGTAAGACTGATGCCTTGGGCAGACTGATGGACCTCGTTTCGGAATTGGATTAGAAGATATGAAATTAGGGCTTTTCACACACATGTCTTGGCCCGAAGGAGTGAATCAAACTTCGGTATTCCATAATTCTGTAGAACAAGTTAGGTTGGCCGAATCTATGGGGTACCATGGGGCTTGGTTCGCTGAGCACCATTTCACCCGCTATAGTATGGGATCCTCTGTATTACTAATGCTTGGACACTTGGCAGCAGTCACAGAGAAAATACGTTTGGGTACCGCGGTAATTGTTCCAAACTTGCATAATCCTATCAGGATTGCCGAGGACTCAGCCCTAGTAGATCTCTTAAGCCTAGGGCGTTTAGATGTTGGCTTCGGAAGAGGTACATATGGTTATGAATATGGTGGGTTTGGGGTACCCGCTGAAGATAGTCAGTCGAGGTTTAGAGAGACCGTGCTAGCAGTGAAGGATTTATGGTGTGACAAAGGAGTAAGTGTCGACAGCCCTTTCTTTTCTGTTCGTAATGTGGATCTAGTTCCGTCTGTTGTTCAGTCACCTCATCCACCTATATATATAGCTGCCACGAGGTCTGAAGAGACTTTGGATTTTATGATTTCAAACCAGTTTCTTTTGTGTATAGCGGTTGTCCAAGATACAGATGCCGCTCTCGCTTTAGTAGAAAAATATAGAAGGCTATGTCATCAGGAAGGCCAGCCTGATCATATGGATGATGTTCCATTTTTCCGGTATGTTCATGTGGCCGATACCGAGAGAAGGGCGCTTGAGAACACCAAGAAACATGTAGATTGGATACAGGATATTATGCAGTGGCGAAGGAACTTAGTGGATGCCACCGAGGTTCATTTACCCATGCAAAAATGGAGGAATGAGCGAAGTGAGTTACCACTAGATAGTCACTATATCTCTGAGAAAAGAGCATTTATAGGAACACCTGAAGCCGTCGCCGAGAAAATTATGATGCTAAAAGATCACGGAATTTCGTATTTTGGATGTAATTTTGCAATGGGAGGTATCTCACAAGAAGAGGTAATTAGATCTATGAAGTTGTTTGAAAAGAAAGTAATACCTTTAATTTCTTGAACAATAACTATGAGAGGAACTCTTTAAACCAGTCTTTAAACTGTTGATCTTTAGTCACTTTGTCTATTAACTCACTATCTAGCGCTGTTGTGCTTACTTCTGAGGGTTGATTTCCTTCAACAAGGGCTTTCATTGTGTCTCTAGTTGCTTTTACAGCCGCCATAAAAGGGAGGTGTCCTTGGAGAGCTATCTTCACTCCCATTGATGAAAGATACTGATTGTCGTTTATGTCCTTTGGTGTACTTCCGAGCATTATAGGTACCGCAATGGAATTTTTGACAGCTTCTAACTGAGCTCTTGTACTTAGCCCTGCAAAGAAAATCGCATCAACTCCAATACTTTCATATGCCTTGGCCCTTTCAATAGCATCCTCCGTACCTGTTATTTGGAATGCACTGGTTCTTCCGGCTATTACCAAACTTTGATCTTTTCTACCCGACAATGCCGCCTTCATTTTACCTATACCCTCTGGTAAAGGTATTAGCTCTGGCTTAGATTTCCCAAACTGCCTCGGAAGAACAGTATCTTCAATTGTGAGGGCCGCTACCCCAGAGTTTTCTAACTCTTCAACCGTTCTTTTGACGTTAAGCGCGTTTCCATATCCGTGGTCTGCATCTACCATTATGGGAAGGTTTGAGGCACGACATATTCTTCGTGTCTGCTCTGCAAATTCTGTGAGGGTTATTAGAATGTGGTCGGGGTCACCTAATATTACAGCTGAGGCAATTGAACCGGCGAACATACCTACCCGATACTCTAAATCCTCAGCAATTCGGGAGGATATGGCGTCAAATACGGACCCTGGATGCACGCACCGATTACCCGTGAGTATTTGTCTGAATTGGTACCTTTTTTGGCTATCGATCATTTCTTCCTCGCATGAACAGGGTGAATACGCTCGATTGTAGCAGACCTTGATTTTGATAGGTTAGTGATTGAATATATTGAGGAAATAGCGTCTCAAGACCAGGTTTAGTAGGAATAACATGGGGAGTGACAGGCGGCTTATTTTAGGTGATCATTTGATCGGCCAAAAGTAATAATCTCATTTTTTTTGATTAGCCAGGATTTTTAGAGGGAGAAATATGACTAAGATAATATTAGCTGTTTTCGATGGTTTGCAGCCTGCCCAAATTAATAGTTCGGATACACCTAACTTGTTCCAAGTATCCCAAAACGGTTCCTTTTTTGAAAACCATCATCCTGTTTTCCCGTCGGTTACTAGGGTAAACGCTGCATCAATGGTGACAGGTGTGAATCCCGGTAAACATTGGTTGGCCGGCAACTCTTTTGTAGCTAGAGATTATGATAATTCAAATGTGATACCAGCTCTCAATGTTCAATTATCGGAGATTCGAAATGCTGGTTTGGATGTGCTAGGCGTACCAACCTTGCAAGAAATCATTTCGGAAAAAGGTATGGAATATGTCGCGATTGGTGTAGGCACCAGTGGAAATGCTTATGTGCATAATCCTCTTGCTGATGTTTATGGTGGTGCGACCATTCATCCTGAATTCACAATACCTTCGAGCTTGCATAAGGAACTTGAAGGGTTATTTGGTGGGTGGCCAGAAGAACAATTACCCAATACCCCAAGATATAAAAAAGCAGTTGATATATTTATTGAGTATGTGTTGGGCAAAATTAATCCTGAAGTTGCCCTGATTTGGTCTTCAGAACCAGATAAATCGCAGCATGCATTTGGGGTTGGAAGTGATGCTGCCAAAGCAGCACTAAGGGAGGCTGACCTAGAGTTCGGCAAAATTATGGAGTATATCAACGCTTCACCTCAACATCAGAATTCTGATTTAATGATTTTGTCTGACCATGGGTACTCAACTATTTCCGAAGTCATAGATATTGAAACACTTTTGGAGTCTTCTAATTTGGCAGGCTCTGACGATTGGCTTTTGGCACAAAATGGTGGATGCGCCCTTTTTTATTTGAAAAATCAGAAGGATGTTCATTTGGTTTCTGAATTGGTTGAATGGCTTTCTAGCCAGGTATGGTGTGGTACCTTGTGCGCTTCGGAGCGTTTAGGGGAAGTGAAGGGCACTGTTTCTCTGTCTTCTATTATGAATGAGGGGAAAAGGTCTCCCGATATAATAATGTCTTTCAACTGGGACTCCTCTGACAACGTCAATGGATACCCAGGTCATGTGTTCTCAACCGGCGGTGCAAAAAACCTTGGACAGCACGGTTCTATGAGCTTACATGAGATGAATAATACTCTCATATGCGCTGGGCCTACATTTCTGGAAAATGAAAAAATATTGTCACCGTCAGGCAATATAGATATTTTGCCGACTATACTGACAATACTAGGACAAGGGATACCTGATTATGTAGAGGGGAGAATATTAGAAGAGAGTTTTAGAGAGACAAATTCGGAAGTGATATCAGTTACCCAAAAATACGATGCCTCCCTGACAACCAATCAGGTTACTTATTTTCAGGAAATTACAGTATCTTTTGTGGGTGACAGTAAATATATTGATGAAGGTAATTCTTGGTTAGAAAAGTGAGAAACATTTATGTCAATCGATCATTCAATCACCTTGGAACAATTCATTTGGGATTCGAATCCTACAGACAAGGACAATAATTTCAAAAATGATGTCGCCCTGTATACTCAGGAAAACCCACTTCCTACAGTAATACGGTTAAGTCGGAATCTAAATATACCAACGGGGGCTATTGTCAGATATATTCTTTGTAAATGGGCGATGTCAGGAAGTGAGTCTTTATTAGATTTAGGACCGGACATGGTGAAGAAAATTTCCGATATTTTTGATTCAGCTGAGTCCGTGGGTACAGATCAAGAAAAACTCAAAGCGTACAAAATGGTAAAGGAAATTATGAGTTGGATGAAGGTGCCTCTTGATGACCCTGATTATAGAAACTAGGGTTGAGGCACCCTCATGCTAGGATTAGCTAATGCCGAGTTCAGCTCGCAAATCTGATATTGTCTGTCCCCTACTCCTTGATGTCCTTCTTTCTCGCATTCCTATAGGCAGGTTTTCGACCTCAGCGGGAACCTTTATGGCTACAAAAACTGGGCCATCTTGGCTCATAATTTCATCAAGGCTGGTAGAGAGTTCCTCTAGGTCATCGAAATTATATGTGGCGGCATAGCCTGTCCCGGCAGCTATTACTGAATAGTCAATATCTTCGGAGTTAGGTACCGGCTGGCCACCAGTGGTCGCGTAACATCCGTTGTCCAAAAGGAAATGAACAAAATTCGCAGGCTTTTTACCAGCTATTGAGGCCAACACACCCAGGTTCATCAGCAATGCACCTTCGGTATCAAAATGTACCACCTTTTCGTTTGGAAGCCCCAAGGCCAAACCAAATATCGCTGCGGTGGACTGGCCCATTGCACCACCCATAGAAATATCCCTATTTTGGTTGGTGGTTACATCAGCCCAATGTTTTCCAGACGTACCTTGGACCGACACTATTGCGTTGCCCCTGTGTTTTTGAAATGCTTCAAATACTTCTTTTGATTCAATCATTTTATACTCCTGATGATTTAGGACCTGATTATCTATTAAAACCGTGATATTCATCTCCAATCAGCACAACCACGGGTCTTTTTGTCTTCACAGTTTCGTTATAAGCGTCAGTTATTCGAGCCCCATCTTCGTCAGTCTCAACCAAATAATAATTTAGGTGGAAAGCGTTAAGAAATGGTTCAGTATAAACGGCAGCGGAGTCTGGTGTGTGTCCCTTCCGGGTCCACCCACGATACCCAACAACCATCAAAAGAGGAAAACCTGTATCCAACGCCATTCCCCTGATGGAATCTCCAGATTCCATCATGCCTGTATTCTGAATGAGAACCACGGGTACCTTACCCGCCACATTGAGTCCCAAGGCAACAGCCATTGATTCCCCTTCCCTGGATACAGGTACTACTTCCAACCAATCTTCTTTCGCCATCAATTCATATAGATAATTCGTTTCACTATCAGGGATCGTAACGACATGTGTAACACCGATACTCTTGAACTCTGCTATGAGAGTCTCAGGTCGGAGTATTTGTAATTGTTGTTCCACCATGGCCTCTATGCCTCCATTTTGTTTTATTAGCCTCTTTTTATCGAGCGATAGTATAACTGACTAAAACTAGCATGTCTTCTCATAATGTATATTTTCTGAGTTATTATTTGCACAGTCCGTTAAATCACTTAATTAAGAGGTGTAAATGTATTACGATACTCATTGGTATTGTGCACCTTTGGAGTCTATGAGAGATAACAGGACACACGCTTTGGTGAGACCTATAAAAGGCGAACCTCAATTTAATTCTCCTGGGCTGGCAGCCTATATTCGTGAATCGAAGGCCGCGCCGACTGCAAGGCAGTTTAAATATACTTGACCCAATGGTTTCTTTATTACACAATCTTAATTCATGAATTTGGACTAAGTTATATGGAAACTTTTAAAAAGGTTAAGAGTTTTTCTTTTATATTTGATTCGGTTCAAATTGGAGTATATGAAATCACCTGAACCTACAACCTCATTTGCGCCATTTAAATGGCGTCACGCTGTCTTTTATGGATGGTGGCTAGTTCTTTTGACCCTTTTTCTTAATGCTGCAACAGGATCCCCAGTTTTTGGTGGAGTAGGTGTATGGATTGACGCCTTAGAACAGCATTTTGGATGGGGTAGGGCGGAGTTAGCGCTGGCTTTTTCGTTTGGACAACTTGAAAGTGGGTTAGCGGGACCGGTGGTTGGAATATTAGTTGACCGCTATGGTCCCAAGAAAATTGTGTTTTCCGGGGTCATGATTATTGGATTGGGATTCATTATGTTCAGCCAAACCAATAGCTTGTTGATGTTTTACGCCTCATACATTGTCATTATGCTCGGGGCCTCTGCCGGTGGTTGGCTGCCAATGATGACTGTTATCAACAACTGGTTTGATAAGAAGAGAACTATAGCCATGGGGTTTGGAGGGATTGGGTTTTCGATGGGGAGTTTTTTCCTCGTTCCATTACTGGCTTGGATGGTGCAACCTGGTGGTGTGGGTTGGCGAATGACGGCAATGTCTCTAGGGATATTTTTCATCTTAATAGCCTATCCAGCCAGCAAACTCGTAAGAAATTCCCCTGAAGAATTTGGAGAAGTTCCAGATGGGGTCAAAGATAAGCAAGTTGAAGAAACGAGTTCCTCTCGACTACCAAATAATGGTACCGAAACCAACTACCCAATGATGACAATTGTAAAGATGCCGGTGTTTTGGGTTTTGGCAATTTGTAATGGCATGTCTACTATGCTGATCGGAACTATGACAGTGCATTTAATTTTGGCCCTTAGGGACCAAGGTATATCGGTTCAGACAGGTGCCTGGATATGGGGAACCACAATGCTTTTCTCAGGGGCAGCCCAAATTTTAGGCGGTTATTTAGGAGACAAAGTAGCAAAAAATATATCTCTTTGTATCTTCGGAATAATACAAGGATTAGGTGTTATATATGCCACTTCAATCACAAGCGTACATATGGCTCCCATTTTCGTTGTTGTGTATGGACTTGGGTTTGGAGCCAGAATTCCTTTAGGAACAGCAATCAGAGGAGAATATTTCGGAAGAAAAGCTTTTGGTAAAGTACTGGGCTTATCTATGTTTCCTATGATGTTGTTGATGACATTAGGGCCGTACGTTGCTGGGTTAATGTATGACCATTATGGAAACTATGATAGAGCTTTTTATTTATTGGCTTTGGTATCGATGGTTGGTAGTGTAGGATTCCTTTTTTGCAAAAAGCCAAATTTAGATAAAATCTAACCGCATATATTCAGTTATGAGATTGGATCCTAGACCAACTGTCTCTCAAGGAAACTGTTCTGTTGAACACAAGATCATTACTATTGTCTGAATCCTCTGAATCCAGGCAAAAATAACCTAGCCTTTCGAATTGAATTGGGTTTCCAGGTGTTGATTCTTTAAGGCTTGGCTCCACTTTCGCTGAGCGTATAATTTCGAGGGAATTTGGATTCAGAACCGTTTCCAAACTTTTCCCATCTGATATATCTGGCTCGGGGTCTAGGCAAAGTCTTTCGTAAAGTCGTACCTCGGCGTCAATCGAATGGTTTGCGCTAACCCAGTGTATGGTTGATTTAACTTTTCTTCCATCTGGGGCATTTCCACCCCGTGTTTCTGGGTCATAGGTGCATCTTAGCTCTATAACCTCGCCCGTTGTAGGATCTTTAATAATCTCAACACAGGTGATTAAATAACCGTATCTAAGCCTAACTTCTCTTCCGACTGTCAATCGAAAGAATTTTTTAGGCGGGTTTTCCATAAAGTCATCTTGCTCAATGTACAGCTCTTTTGAGAATGGTATTTTCCTTGTCCCGCTATCACTATTTTGCGGGTTATTAGCGGCTTCAAGGTACTCGACCTGATCCTCAGGGTAGTTTTCTATGACTAATTTGATAGGCCGTAACACTGCAAGTGCTCTATTTGCCTTTTTATTTAGGTCTTCTCTTAAGCAATGTTCTAAGAGTTCTATTTCCGCCGTATGCCATCTTTTAGTTATACTGACTCTACGGCAAAACTCCCGTATAGAATCTGCTGTATAGCCTAGCCGTCTCATACCAGAAATTGTGGGCATTCGTGGGTCATCCCACCCGCTTACTAATTCAGTTTCCACCAGTTTAGTCAAATTTCGCTTACTTAGTATGGTGTGACTCAGGAAAATTTTTCCAAACTCGATTTGCCTAGATTTGAATACCTTGAGCTCATCGATAAACCAATCGTAAAGAGGTCTGTGATCTTCATACTCCATGGTACACAAGGAATGCGTAACCTCTTCAATTGAGTCTGACAGACCGTGCGCAAAATCGTACATAGGGTATATAGGCCATTCATTACCCGTTCTATGGTGAGGTGTATCTAAGATTCGATACATTACGGGGTCTCGCATATTTAGATTAGGAGAGGACATATCTATTTTTGCCCTTAAAACATGTGAACCAGGCCGATGAATCCCGTTACGCATCTCCTCTAAAAGCTTTATATTCTCTTGGGGATTTCTGTTCCGGTATGGACTATTCACTCCTGGCTCGGTGAGTGTCCCTCTATTTGCTCTAATTTCATCTTGATTTTGACTATCAACATAAGCTTTTCTCTGATCTATGAGAGTCATTGCATATTCATAAAGTTTTTGAAAATAATCCGAGGCAAAATATTCTCGCTCATCCCAATTAAAGCCTAACCACTGAATATCTTTTTTGATAGCTTCAACAAATTCAGTATTTTCTTTTGACGGGTTGGTGTCATCAAATCTGAGATTGCATTTTGCTGAGACATTTTCTTTTGCTATTCCAAAATTAAGGCATATGGAGGCGGCGTGTCCTATGTGTAGGTACCCGTTTGGCTCCGGAGGAAATCGGGTTGTGATAAATTGGTGTTTGCCTGAGGCCAAATCTTCTTTGACAATATCTCTAATGAAATCTTGACTTGTATTTGCATCCACTATATTCGATGTCCTGCCTTTCTAATGTTTTAATTGATCAGTAGCCTGTATATTATGCGTATTGGATGATGTGGCTTAAAGTGGTTTTAAGTCGATCCGTGTGATGTTGCGGCAGATATGGTTCTTCAAGACATTTTACATTTGCCGTTAAATGTTCAATAGAGGCTGTGCCTGTCAATACCGTGGAAACTGTTGTTGGTTCGGCAGCGAATTTGTAACCGGCCTCTATTACAGATTTCACATTCCCCTCTACCAACCATCCGAACGGATCATGGATAGGAAGAGAGTCAGGATCTATCAACCCAGAAGATTTCCATTTAGCGATTAATTGCTCTAAAAGAATAGGATCAGGCAATTTGACTCTGACCGCAGCCATGTCAATTACCCCGATATTGTTATCCTGGGCGAAAGGTAATATTTTCGCAGCTGCCGATTGGTTCAATATTCCATATTTAAGCATCACTACATCCCACAATGCTGGATGTTTCAATAAACCTAATTCGATACCCTTTTGGGCAGGGTCCTCAGAAAAACGGCTGCTAAAACCAATACTTCTAATTTTCCCCTCAGATTTCAATCTTTCCATCGTTGGGTAAAGAGCTTCAACGATTAGATCGTATTCGTGAGGCATAATACCGTGGAATAGCATTATATCTACATAATCTGTTTGAAGCCTTCCGAGGCTTTTTTCTATGGATTTGATTAGTTCGGTGGGGTCATCGATAGTGTTGTTCAATTCATCTCTGGCTGGCCATTTGGTACATAGTAGAAACGAATCCCGAGGGGTGCCTGACAAGCATTCGCCTAATATAGATTCTGAATCACCGTAATGGGTGGAGGTGTCGAACATATTGATACCGATGTCGAGTGCTGCTTTGACCAGGTTTTTTTGATCACATATGGAATGCCCGACTGTTTGACCGAGTTGTCTTGCGCCACCTGTACCCAGGCTCAATAATGAAACCTCCATACCGGTTTTTCCAAGAATTCTTTTTATCAAATTTTGAATCTCCTTATAGTTGAATCTCAGTATTGAAAAATGTTTTTCTATACCATCTCAATTCTTCAAGGCTTTCTCGGATATCCTCTAATGCAAGATGTTTGCCTTCTTTTTCTGGCAGATCCGTCTGTGGATACCACCTTCTTGCCAGTTCTTTTACTGTAGATACGTCAATCATCCTGTAATGTAAAAAATTATCGAGTTGTGGCATTTCTCTTCTTATAAATCTCCGATCTGTGCCAATAGAATTGCCGCATATCGGAGACTGACCAGCTGAAACCCATTTCTTTAAAAATGCAAGAGTTTGATTTTCTGCTGCAGATATCGTCACGGTTGATTCAGTGACACGTTTAAGCAGACCTGATTTGTAATGTTGCTCTTTTGACCACTCATTGATGTTCTGCATCTCGGATGTACTGCGATTTATGGCTAAAGATGGGCCTTCCGCTAGCTCTTCGAGGTTATCGTTAGTCACTATAGATGCTATCTCTATAATTAAGTGATCGTCTTCGAGGCCAGTCATTTCAAGATCTATCCAGACCAAGTTATTGTCTTTGTCCAATTTTGATACCATTAATGCACCTTCAGCGTACAAATTGTTTTCTGTAATCTATAGTTTCAACGGTATAATTTTATACTCATGTTTGATAATGCTAACAATCATTTGAATGTTTTTGCTTACTGGGTTGATCAGGGTAAACTGGCGGCCGGAGAATACCCCGGTAACCAGTTGTCATTCCGACCGTCCACCACTATAGCAACTATTGTAAATTCTGTTTCCGGTATATTTAAAGCCAAGTTTAGGGATAAGAACACCCCATCATACAAAATTGGGAATCTTATGGATTGTGGTATATCTTGCTTCATAGATTTGACAGAGCCCGGGGAAAGGCCAGATTATCGTAGATACCTCCATTCAGAGCGACGTCGTCGATCACTTAAATCTGAATATTTTCGATTTCCTATAACTGATCGAGGGATACCCGATATTAGTTATATGAAAGACATCTTAGATCTAATTGATTCTCAAATAGAATCCAATAGACCTGTCTATATACACTGTTTTAGAGGGCTAGGTAGGACCGGCACAGTCGTTGGATGTTACTTGGTTAGACACGGGTTAACTGGGGAAGAAGCTTTAGATGAAATAATGAATTTGCGATCAGGTGTCGCAGGCTCTTTTCGGGCATCACCAGAAACTCAAATACAACGGGATTTTATAATGGATTGGCAGGGGTAGTTAAGTTTTAGACAAACCTTGAACGACCTTGGAGTTTGGTAGTTTGAGTAGTTCTTGAGGATTCACTTGTATTTTGCCTGATCTACTTCCTCCCCCTATTATGACGTAATCAATTGTCATCACATCACTGTCTATGAAAACTGGCAGTGTGTCGGGCAGACCAATAGGAGTCACACCGCCAATCATCATACCAGTTAGGTGGATGGTCTCTTCGGTATTAGCAAAAGAGAGTCTGGAAACCCCCATCAATTCCTTAACTTTTTTATTTACATCAAGTTTGGCGGTGGCTAAAACGATACAGGCACAATATTTTTTTTCACCTCTCTTAGAGGCCACCAAAATAGTGTTTCCTGATTTTTCCATAGGGTAGTCATATTTCCGGCAGAAATTTTCAGTGTCTGCGAAATCTGGATCTACAACAATCCAGGTGTAGGTTATACCTAACATCTCCAGAGTCTGCTTTATTTCCGGTTCAATGTTTCCTGCACTTGTCATATAGGTATGTACTAGCTATCCAAGGGAGATATTAAGTTACTTCTAAAGTGGGGTTTCGCAGAGGTCCTGCGTACTGAGTTTGGTCCAGCTCGATGAAGTCTTTTTGATAAACTTGGATTCTGTAAGATTCAAAATCAGGTATATACAACCTGAAGTCATCGTCGATTCTTACCGACCGTGGCCTTCTCAGAAATTTTTCAGATTCAAGCTTTCCCATTTCCCTTAGCCGGTTTGGAACAGCATTGGTCAACATATAATTGCGGGCCACTTTTGATAAAGTGGCATCACCATAAAAACTCCATATATATTGGCCTTCTGAATTGTACATAAGAACCCTGTTGTTACCCCAGTCTGCTACATAAAAATCCCCGTGATTGTCTACAGTAATGCCGGTTGGTCTATTGAATTGTCCATCGCCACTCCCAAATTCACCAACAACCTTTTTGAGCTTACCATCAGGTGAAAAAATTTGTATCCTGTGATTACCCCAATCAGAGACATATATATCCCCATTTTCATCACAATCCACACCCCACGGGAGATTTAATTGACCTGGTTCCGAGCCGTAGGATCCAAAAGAATCTATGCATTCACCATCTTTTGTGTATCTCTGGATCCGACTATTTTTTGAATCACATATTACAAAATGTCCGTTATTATCCAATGCAAATCCTGAAGGACCATCAAATTCGCCTTTACCTTGACCATACCTGCCAAATTTGCTGATGAACCCTCCGTCCGGATCAAATTTAGTTATGCGATGATTGGCTTCATCACTGACGTATATGTTTCCCGAATCGTCAGTGATTATGTTGACAGGCCATCTAAGTTGCCCATCTTCAGATCCGAAACTACCAAATCCTTTTAGCTCGTCGGTCAACTCTTCCATATCGTCTCGATACCATATACGTATGGTTGCGACGCCTTCTGATCTAAGCAACACATACAAAACGTTGTCCTCGCCAAAAGCGATATCTGTAGGAAAATTGGTTACTCGTCTCATTCCTAAAGTTGTTGAATATGGATAACCAGCTCTCAGTAGGCCATGTGGTCGAGTCATTGTAGGTCTCCTAATTTGTTAGATATAAAAAGGTTTTATCTGCTCGAATTCCCCTTTTACAATTGGCTTCGCATCGAGTCCTAGCCACTGCTCCAGTACGGTGCCATATATTCCACGGAAATCTATAGTGTGCTTTAAATCCTCTCCGTGCTCCCAGTCGTTAGGGTTTAGGGAGGGATATTCTGAATAAAGTCCTCCTTTCACATTGTTTCCTATTAGAAAAGCTCCGCCACCTGAGCCATGATCTGTTCCACTGCCGTTGTCTCGCATTCGCCTACCAAATTCTGTGAAGACCAGTATGGCAACATCGTCGGCCGCGTCATGTTCTTTAAGATCATCCATAAAATCAGAAATAGCCCCACTAAGGTCACTTAATAATTTTGGATGTGCAGGCATTTCATTGGCGTGAGTATCGTATCCTCCATGATTGGTATAAAAAACCCTGGTACCTAAATTAGCAAAATGTACCCGAGCTACATCTCTCAAACTTTTCGCTATAGAGTTGTCAGCATATTCCACAGAGGATTTGTACTGAGCGGCCACATTTGCCAGTAAGTCGGCCCCTTTTAAAACATCTAATCCGGTTTTCCCAATATATTCAGCTACCTGTCCACTCCCAATAGCTTGCCCGTAAATGTCTTTGAAGGCTTGCAGAGCTCTTTCCTTTAAGCGCTCTTGTTCTATTTTATTCATCACCCCATAGCCTTCTAAATCTCCTACCGAGGTTATAGGTACGCCTGTGACAGACATAGCCCTGGGTAGCCCTTGTCCTATATTAACTCCGGTCAGAACATTTTCACCTTTAGGATCTAGGTCCTTTATGGCTAACCCTAACCATCCTTCACTACCAACTCTGTCCGGTTCGCACGTATGCCATATATCCATTCCACGAAAATGAGATCTGTTTGAGTTTGGATATCCGATTCCTTGAACTATAGCCACCTTTCCTTCATCAAATAGTCTTTTCAAAGGTCTGGCATTATTGTTGATGGCTAATGTGTCGTTAATCGGTAACACATCATTTTGACTGATTACAATTTTTTTTCTGGCATCATAATAATGTTCATTGTTATAAGGGACTACGGTATTCATAAAATCATTACCGCCAGTCAATTGGATTACGACAAGCGTTTTTTCTTTAGTGTCAGTGCTCATTTTGGTTACCTCTCCTTATATTCTATGCAAACTGGTAATCGACGGTAGACGCCGTCATCTGGATGAGATTATGAACTCCAGCGGAACCCTCTAGTTCTTTAAGTTCTCTAGCATAGTCTGTAAGGGATTGGTAGGTTTCATCCCGCACGTTTACCGCCCCGAGCAAATCTAGGCATCTGTCTACTAGCTCAGACGGGTTGTCATCTAAGCTTCCAGCTCTGCCTACCATTTCGGAGACTCCCGGTTTTGCAGGATCGGCAAACTGTTTTTCGACAAATCCTATCCTTTCACTTAACGT
>CEWR01155868.1_pt1 | contig 33223 bp, 37 predicted proteins | sample 356321 | NCBI WGS metagenome assembly CEWR01 (sample SAMEA2621551, study PRJEB7988) | marine metagenome | biome: marine biome (ENVO:00000447); feature: mesopelagic zone (ENVO:00000213); material: "saline water (ENVO:00002010), including plankton (ENVO:xxxxxxxx)" | depth 790 m
GGGTGATGGATATTTGGAAAGCCGCTGCACCTGCCATTGATATTCAGTCTCCAGACATCTACTTATCAAACTTCAAAGAAATTTGTGCCATGTATCATAGAGATGACAATCCGTTGTTAATTCCAGAATCGAAAGCAGAAGTCGGAAGGGCTTATTATGCTTTTGGACAACACGATGCTATTTGTTTTTCTCCTTTTGGAATTGAAGATGCAGCAGATAATTTTTTGTTTAAAAAAGGGTATAAAGTATTGAATGAAATACAGCATTTGATAACAAAGTATCAAGGAACAGGAAAAATGACTGCTGTTTTAAAAGAAGGAAATGAAACGAGTACAAGCTTGTTGCTAGGCGATTATAAATTGAATATTATATATGAAAACCTCGAAGAACCTAGCTTTGGAATAATTATTCAAACCAATAATAATGAATTTACAATGGTGGGTATGAATTTAAAAATTTCTTTTGAATCTACTAAAAAAGAAGAAATAGGCTATATAGGTCAAGTTTGGGAAGGTGGTTATAAAAATGAAGAATGGATTCCGACTCGATTGATGAATGGTGATGAATCGTGGCATAATGAAGTGGTGAGAGTGTTTGGTCGCACTTTTGAATCTTCTGTAGAGCTGACGAAAGAAGAGAAGTTACAAGGGGATCCAGATGCGTATTCTCCTGCAACCAAACAAAAAATTGTGACACCAGGTGTTTATAAGGTGATTACTTATAAGAGGTAAAGAGCATTTATAGAAAGGAGGTATTGTTTGGTTTTCCTTTATTGACTCTAGTTGTAAGAGGTTTGATCCTTTGTTTATTTGTGATTTATAGTTAGGATATAGATGCAAGGAATAAAAACATCAAATTTTGTGTTTAGTTAATTTTAATTTTGAAGAAGCGCTCTGTTTTAAAACAGGGTGCTTCTTTTTTTAGGGATTAAAAACTATATTTGTTGAAAATCAAAAAACAGTTAATGGAAAGATCTATAAAAGGATATGTGCTTCTTTTTTTTAAAGGAGTTGCAATGGGAGCTGCAGATGTAGTACCAGGAGTTTCTGGAGGAACCATTGCATTTATTTCAGGTATTTATGAAGAATTGCTTGGAAGTATTAGTAGTGTCAAATTAGATACATTAAGAATTTTAAAAAAAGAAGGTGTAAAAGCTGCTTGGAATTCTATCAACGGTAATTTCTTAGCAACCTTACTTTTTGGAATCGCGGTTAGTGTAGTTTCTTTGGCGAAAGGAATATCCTATTTACTCGAAACACAACCTATTTTATTATGGTCATTTTTCTTTGGTTTGGTATTAGCAAGTGTTGTTTTTATAGGAAAACAAATTACAAAGTGGGATGTGAAAGCAGTCATTATTTTAATAATAGGATCGGTTATAGCCTATTATATTACAATCTTAGAGCCTTTGGTTTCTGATGATGCTTCTTTGTTCTTTTATTTTATATCAGGTGCTTTGGCTATTTGTGCAATGATTTTACCGGGCATATCAGGCTCATTTATTTTGGTGTTATTAGGGTCTTATAAAATGATTTTAGAAGCTATCCATTCTAGAGATTTACAAATTATTACAACTGTAGGAGCAGGGGTAGTAGTTGGTTTGTTGAGTTTTTCTAAAGTTTTAAAATGGCTTTTTTCTAAATATAAGAATTTAACATTGGCTGGATTGACTGGATTTATAATAGGATCCTTAAATAAAATATGGCCTTGGAAAGAAACTTTGTCTACAAGAATAAATTCTCATGGTGAAGAAGTTCCTTTGTTACAGAAAAGTATCAGTCCTCTTTATTTTGAAAATAACGAATTGGTACTTGCAATTGTTTTTGCAGTAATAGGGTATGCTGTAATTCTTTTGTTAGAAAAAGTACAGGAAAACAAACAACTAGATTAATCAAATGTCATGTCTTCAAAAAGAAACATAAAAGACAATATTGCACTTTTTGTAAAAGGCTTGGCAATGGGATCTGCAAATAAAGTTCCTGGTGTTTCTGGAGGTGCAGTTGCTTTTGTCTTAGGTTTTTATGAGGAATTAATTTATACGTTTCAGAAAATAAACGTAAAGGCTTTAAAGTTACTTTTGGGCGGTCGTTTTAAAAGTTTATACACCTATCTAAACCTTTCTTTTTTATTGATTGTAATGGGAGGGAGCTTATTTAGTTATTTCAGTGTCTCTATTGTGTTAGATTATTTGTTAACTCGTTTTGAATCCTATGTCTGGAGTACTTTTTTTGGAATGATACTAGGTTCTATATATTATATAGGTGTTCATTACAGATATTGGAGTTATAAGAATACTGCTTTTGTATTGTTGGGTATTGCCATAGGTGTTTCTTTGAGTTATTTACCCCCAGCTACTGAAAACAGCAATTTATGGTTTGTATTTTTTTGCGGAATGATAGGAGTTAGTGGTATGACAATTCCTGGTCTTTCTGGTTCTTTTTTATTGATGCTATTAGGAAACTATGTGTTGCTATTAGTGGATAGTGTTAATGTTGTCTTTGAGGTTACTACTTCGGTATTGATTGGTGATTTTCAGGTTTTAGAAGTAGAAAATAATATAAAATATTTAAAAATTGCTTTTACTTTTTTCTTGGGCTCTTTTGTAGGATTGGTCACTATTTCTCATGTTTTGGGTTATGTCTTAAAGCGTTGGAATCATATTGTAACAGCTTTAATTATTGGTTTTATTACAGGCTCTTTAGGGATTGTTTGGCCTTGGAAAGAAAAAGTATTTAAAAAGGAAGCGGGTGTGTTTTTACGAGATCACAATCAAGAGTATATTATTGAAAATTATACGAGATATCTTCCGAATATGAGACTTCTAGAAAATTGGAGCTTATGCTTTTTCATCCTTTTAGGAATCGCAATCGTATTAGGGATCTATTTTTACGAGAGAAAAAGAAAAACCGATGCAATTGATTAATTGTATCGGTTTTTTATAAAATACCTTAGTTTTTTTATTTTTCGCTAACTGCTAAAAGTGTGTTTTTCAACAACATTGCTATTGTCATTGGGCCAACTCCTCCAGGCACAGGAGTTATAAAGCTTGCTTTTTTACTAACACTTAGAAAATCCACATCACCAGCCAATCGGAAACCACTCTTTTTTGTAGCGTCTTTTACTCTTGTTATTCCTACATCAATAATAGTAACACCTTCTTTAACCATATCGCCAGTTAAAAATTCTGCGATACCTAATGCAGCTACAATAATATCAGCTTCTTGAGTAATTTCTTTTAAGTTTTTGGTTCTACTATGTGCCAATGTAACGGTTGCATCTCCTGCAGCACGTTTTTGACTTAGTAAGATACTCATAGGTCTTCCAACAATATGACTACGTCCAATAACGACTACATTTTTTCCTGACGTTTCAACATTATAACGTTCCAATAATTCCATAATTCCATAAGGAGTTGCAGGAAGAAAAGTAGGCAATTCTAATGCCATTTTTCCAACATTGGTAGGATGAAAACCATCTACATCTTTGCTGGGATCAATCGCCATTAAAATCTTATGTTCATCAATATGTTTTGGTAGCGGTAATTGAACAATAAATCCGTCAATTTCAGGATTGTTATTCAAATCATCTATCACTTGCAACACTTTTTCTTCTGTGGTTGTATCCGGTAAATCTATCAATGTAGATTCAAAACCAACCAAACTACAAGCTTTTACTTTTGCACCCACATACGTCATACTAGCACCATCTGTTCCGACTAGTACAGCCGCCAAATGAGGTGTTTTATTTCCTGCTTTTTTGATTTCAGTTACTGCAATCGCTATTTCTGCTTTGATATCTGCAGCTGTTTTTTTTCCGTCTAAAATTGTCATTGTACGAATGTTTTTATTTTTTAGGAGAAGACCTATTTCATTCCTTGCATCATCTGCATCATCTTTCTACTACCGCCACCCTGCATCATTTTCATCATTTTACTCATTTGAGTAAATTGTTTCATCAATTGATTGACTTCTTGAATAGTAGTTCCAGATCCTTTTGCAATTCTTTTCTTACGATTTGAATTGATTGTTTTAGGTTCGCTTCTTTCTCCTGGAGTCATTGATTGTATAATGGCTTCAATTCCTTTAAATGCATCGTCGTCAATATCAACATCTTTCATCGCTTTTCCAGCACCTGGAATCATGCCCATCAAATCTTTGACGTTCCCCATTTTTTTAATCTGCTGAATTTGTCCTAAGAAATCATCAAAACCAAATTGGTCCTTGGCGATTTTCTTTTGAATTTTTCTAGCTTCTTCCTCGTCGTATTGTTCTTGTGCTCTTTCAACCAAAGAAACGACATCTCCCATTCCTAGGATTCTGTCGGCCATACGGTCTGGATGGAAAACATCAATCGCCTCCATTTTTTCACCAGTACCAATGAATTTAATTGGTTTGTTTACAATAGATTTTATAGACAAAGCAGCACCACCACGAGTATCACCATCTAATTTTGTAAGGATAACTCCGTCAAAATTTAATAAGTCATTAAAGGCTTTTGCAGTATTCACAGCATCTTGACCTGTCATTGAATCTACAACAAACAAGGTTTCTTGCGGATTTACAGCTTTGTGAATGTTTGATATTTCAGTCATCATTTCTGTATCTACGGCCAAACGACCTGCAGTATCAATGATTACTGTATGTATTCCTTTTGATTTTGCATGCTTTATTGCATTCAAAGAAATTTCAACCGGATTTTTGTTGTCAACTTCAGCATATACTTCTACACCAATTTGTTCTCCTACAACTTGTAGCTGATTGATGGCTGCCGGACGATATACATCACATCCAACAAGTAACACTTGTTTTGATTTTTTTGTTTTTAAGAAGTTTGCTAGTTTTCCTGAAAAAGTTGTTTTTCCAGAACCTTGCAAACCAGACATCAAGATTACAGAAGGGTTTCCTGTTAAATTAACTCCTACAGTTTCACCACCCATCAACTCTGTCAACTCATCTTTTACGATTTTAACAAGTAATTGACTAGGGTTTAATGTAGTTAATACATCTTGACCAATTGCTTTATCTTTTACTCTAGTAGTAAAGTCTTTGGCAATTTTAAAATTTACATCGGCATTGATTAAAGCTTTACGAACTTCTTTTAATGTTTCTGCAACATTAACCTCAGTTATTTTTCCGTGTCCTTTAAGGACATGAAATGCTTTGTCTAGTTTATCACTTAAATTTTGAAACATACTTTTAAATAAGTTTTTGAAAGTGACAAAGATACTAGAAACTCTTTCTTATTCAAAGAAGGAATTCATTTTTATTTGGTTATTTTACTCGGAGAGTTATGTCTTTTGTACAAAAAAGATTTGTGCAATAAAGGGAAATATAAATACTTGCTTTGGCATGCAGAACATTTATATAAACTAGATTTGATGATAAACTTAAGTAAAATATTACGCTTTAGCCTATATCTTCCAGTCTTCTTACAATTTGGGCAATTTTTACTCATGAGTCATAGTTAATTATAGCGAAATTAATATATTTTATTAACAAATGTATGATTTTGAAGTAAAATCAACATCAGCATTTTATAAATCTATAAATGTGAATTGACACAAGCTTTTTTTTATTTATTAAACTCTCTTAAAATATCTTTCTTTAAAATTTATTTCCAATCGAAGACATGATTTTTATATAAAGAGAATGTGTAGTTTGTAGTATAATAATGGACTTATTCTTTTTTTGCTTCAAAAGATAAAGATGCAGAATTGATACAGTATCTTTTCCCTGTGGTCTTTTTTGGTCCATCATCAAAAACATGACCTAAGTGACCATTACAAATAGCACAGATAACTTCAACTCTTTTCATTCCATGACTGGTATCTGTAATTTCTGAGATGTTGTTCTGATGTCCTCTATCAAAAGACGGCCATCCGCTATAGGAATTGAACTTGTCCTTAGAATCAAATAATTTTGTTTCGCAACCAGCACATGCATAAATTCCATTTTCATAATGTTTGTCGTAAATTCCAGTGGCAGGTCTTTCAGTTCCTTTTTCTCTTAAAACATAGTACTCTAAAGGGCTTAATATTTTTTCCCATTGAGCTTCTGTTTTGATCAGTTTTGTTTGACTAAAAGACGTTAAAGAATAGAATGAAAAGAAGAAAATAAATAAGTGAAAGTTGTATCTAAACATTTTGTAAATATAAATAAGGTTACTAAGTAACAAAAATAGACGTTTCGTTCTTAAGAGCCTTACACTTTTCAAAAGATATATTACTTAATAATTGATTGTTTTTATTTCTTAGAAGTGATAAGTTTGCTCACGGATTTTTATATTTGCATAAAAAAAACTTAAAATGAGAAATATAGCAATTATATTAGGACTTGTATTTTTTATAACAAGTTGTTCAACGGTTCCAATTACAGGTAGAAAAAGAATTAATTTTGTTTCTGATTCAGAAGTGTTACCAATGAGTTTTACCCAGTACAAAACGTTTATAAGAGAAAATCCTATTTCAAAAAACGAAGAAAAAACGAATGAAATTAAAGAGGTGGGCTCAAGAATTTCTTTAGCTGTTACAAAGTTTATGCGTTCTAATAATATGGTTTCAGAAGCGGATAGTTATGAATGGGAATTCAATTTAATAGAAGATAAAACCATGAACGCTTGGTGTATGCCAGGAGGGAAAGTTGTTTTTTATACAGGTATTTTATCTGTTGCAGGAAATACAGATGGTATTGCTGCGATTATGGGACATGAAGTAGCCCATGCTTTCGCAAAGCATGGGCAAGAGCGTATGTCATCTTCTCAAATAAAACAAATAGGTGCCGTTGCTGTTGCAGCTGGGTCTTCAGGAGAATCTACTGACGAACAAATGATGTGGAATATGGCTTACGGTTTGGGTTCTCAAATAGGGATGTTAAAGTTCAGTAGACAACACGAAACAGAAGCAGATAAGTTAGGGATGGTTTTTATGATTATGGCAGGTTACAACCCCGAAGAAGCAGTCAATGTTTGGAGAAGGATGAAAGCGGAAGGAGAAAATTCGACGCCAGAATTTTTGAGTACACACCCTTCAAATGATTCTAGAATTAAAGAACTACAAGCATTTATTCCAGAAGCAAAGAAATTGGCTGAAAAATTCAAATAACTATTTTGCACTTAGGTTTTTAGAGGAGATATAATAGTTGTTGTCTATAGTAAAACCATTAATAGGTCTTTTTGAAATTAGTTTGTTCCATGAGTTTGTGGGGTAGAGATTAACTGATGTATCGTTTAAGCGGATTGTTATAGGCATGTTAAAACTGTCGATGCAGTTAGACCATCGATACTCGAAGCATTTGTTTTTAATTCTATATTCAAGAACAGGAATGTTTATTGTTCTTAGGTATTGATCAAAGACAGAAGAGAAATCAATTTCAGTAAAATTACTTATATACTCTTCAATATCTAGTGTGTTCACTGTTTGATGGTAATATGAACTATTCAAACCTCTAAGCAAGAGTCTCCATTTGTCATCATTTCCGATAATAGTTCTGATGGTATGCAGCATATTTGCTCCTTTATAGTACATGTCACAAGATCCACGATTATTTACATGATAGTTTCCAATAATTGGTTTGTCATTTTTAATGTTTTTCCGAAGTCCAATAATATATTGTTGAGCAGCTTCTTTGCTAAAATGATATTCAAGAAATAGGCATTCCGAATAATTGGTAAAACTTTCATGTATCCACATATCTGCAATGTCTATATTTGTGAGATTGTTTCCAAACCACTCATGACCGGATTCGTGTACAATAATAAAATCAAATTTCAATCCCCAACCCGTACCACTTAAATCGCTACCTAGGTATCCGTTTTCATAACCATTTCCATACCCGATTGCACTTTGATGCTCCATTCCTAAATACGGAACATCTATTATCTTGTATCCATCTTTATAAAAGGGGTAAGGGCCAAACCAGTATTCAAATGCTTCAAGTGTTTTTGCCACTTCTTTAAAATGTGTTTTTGATTTTGAGAAATTTTCTTTCAGAACATAGTAGTCACAATCTAAAACTCCTGCTTCTCCCTTATATTGTTTTTGATAACTTACATAGTCACCAATAGAAAGTTGTACACCATAATTATTGATAGGGCTTAGTACTTTCCAATGAAAAGTTTTTGTATTTTGTAGTGTGTCTTTTTCTGTAGAGATGAGTCTTCCATTCCCAACAGCAACCAAGTGAGAAGGGACAGTATAGTGCATGTCCATTCCTCTGTCAGGTTCATCATATAAATGATCTTTGCATGGCCACCAAACACTGGCGCCTTGACCTTGACAGGTTGTTGCAATCAAATCGACTCCATTGCTGTCTTTTTCCCATGTAAAACCAGCCTCCCAAGGAGCTGCATCTGTTGCTTTAGGAATGCCTTCAAAATCAAGTATCAGTTCTTCCATAGAATTGATTTCCTGATTTTTTAAAAGTGTTATTAAATAAACATTGCCGGTTTTTAGAATAGAGAGGTTTTGATTGTCTTGACTAGCCTTGGTTATTGTCATTGGTTCTTGTAAGTCTATTTGTATCCGATTGCTATTGTTTTTTACTTTATAATAAATAGTATTAGTTCCCCATATTTTTTTTTGCTGTATGTCAACAGACATTTTTAGGTCATATCGTTGTAAATCCCACCATATTCTATCTTTATTTATTGTTCCTCTGAGGGAATCCTGTTTTGAGAAAGAGAGGTTTTCTTGTGAGAACAATTGTACTGAATAGAGTAATAAAAAAAAAGAAAATATATTTTTCATGTAATCTGACGTATTGACTCGTTTAGAATGGATTGTAAATATAAAAAAAAAGACCACTTGTATAACAAGTGGTCTTTTTTGAATGTGTATTTTTTTTGTTAGAATTTTTCTAATACATTTACTGATGCCTAAAAGATCTCTCTTTCAGAAAAATGAAAAGCGGATTCAATAGCAGCGTTTTCATCACTGTCAGATCCATGAACAGCATTCTCACCAGTAGAAGCAGCAAATGTTTTTCTAATAGTACCTTCGGCAGCTTCTTGAGGATTTGTAGCTCCTATAAGAACTCTAAAATCTTCAACAGCATTTTCTTTTTCTAAAACAGCAGCTACAATGGGGCCACTTGTCATAAATTCAACCAAACCGTTGAAAAAAGGTCTTTCGCTATGCTCAGCATAAAAACTCTCAGCATCTCTCTTAGAAAGCTGGGTCAATTTCATTGCAACAATTTTAAATCCGGATATATTTATTTTTTCTAAAATAGCTCCTATATTTCCTTTGTTTACGCTGTCAGGTTTTAACATTGTAAATGTTCTATTTGTTCTCATCATATTTTTTTAAATCTTTAAACGCAACAAATATACTTTTTTAAATGGAATGATTTCGTATTGAAGCCGTTAATGAACTTTTTTTATATAAAACTTAATAAACAGATTGTTATATGATGATAATGCTCCTTTTTTAACTTTTTTTTGCAATTAGGCAAAAGCAATACTATGATAAAAATTGTATATTCGCAACTTATGAACAAACAACAAATTAATGCTGTTAAAGAACTCTTATCGATCCCTAGAAAGATTGTATTGGTAGCGCATAAAAATCCCGATGGTGACGCAATAGGTTCTACTTTAGCAATGCAACATTATTTGATTTCAAAAGGGCATACTGCTCGGACAGTTTTGCCAAATGACGTTCCTGAATTTTTAAAATGGTCACCAGGTATTGATACTGTTTATAAATATGACAAACAAAATAAACAATCGAAGAATGCGATTGATGGTTCTGAAATAATCTTTCTTTTAGATTTTAATGCATTTCATAGAGTTGGAGATGATATGCAGAAAGCATTAGAGGAGTATAAAGGTACTTTTATAATGATTGACCATCATCAACAGCCAGACTCTGTTTCTGAATTTATTTATTCAGATACTTCTATCTGTTCTACATGCCAAATGGTGTATCACTTTATAGATATGTTGGGTGATGTTGATTTAATTGATGCCAATATGGCTACTTGCATGTATACCGGAATTATGACTGATACAGGCTCTTTTCGTTTTCCTTCAACTACAAGTACAACACATAAAATTATTGGTGATTTAATTGATAAAGGAGCCGATAATGCAAAGATTCATGATGAGGTTTTTAATACAAGTTCTTATAGTAGCCTGCAGTTAATGGGAGTTGCATTGACAAATTTAGTTATAATGCCAGAGTTTCATGCTGCTTATATTACGTTGTCTCAACAAGAATTAGATACATATAACTATAAAAAAGGAGATACGGAAGGTTTGGTGAATTATGGTCTTTCAATAAAGGGAATTTATTTTGCGGCTATATTTATAGAAGATGAAGAACAAAATATTATTAAAATTTCTTTACGTTCTAAAGGGAATTTTTCAGTAAATAAATTTTCAAGAAATCACTTTAATGGCGGTGGGCATGACAATGCTGCTGGTGGTCGTTCAGAAGTTTCTTTGTTAGAGACAGTAGAAAATTTTGTAGGATTGTTACCAACATATAAAAAAGAATTAGAAGCGTCTTATGAAAATTAATTCGTTTTTTTTTCTAATGTGTGTGCTATTGGTTTCATGTAATGAATCTAAAGTTAGAAGACCAGTCAATCATGGTTCGGTCTCGGCATTGGAAAAAACAGTTATCGTAAACAAAATGTTGTTTGCTAAAGAAGAGAAGCAAATGCAGGTGTATATGAATTTAGATTCAACACAGACTTATATCAATTCGGAAAAAGGTTTTTGGTATACATACATTTCAAAAAAAAGTAAAGGAGCACGTCCTGTAAAAGGAAATAAGGTTGTTTTTGAACAAGATATTGTTGCTTTGGATGGGACTGTTTTATATGCAAAAAATAAGTTAGGTTTGCAAAACTATTTTGTAGATAAGGAGCATGTAATTAAAGGGGTGAAAGAAGGCATAAAATTAATGCGAGAAGGGGAAGAAGTGAAATTTTTGTTTTCTTCTTTTGTTGCATATAGAATGAATGGGGATTCAGAGCATATAATAGAAAGTAACGAACCTATAATAAGTATAATAAAACTAATAAAAATTAACAATTAAAACAATCAAAATGAAAATTAAAAGTATCGCAGTTCTTGGATTGGTAGCTACAGTAGCTTTCACATCTTGTAACAAACAAAAAAGACAAGACAGTTTAGCTACAGAAATTGATTCTGTGAGTTATGCATTGGGTTTAGATATGGCCAATAAAATTAAATCAAATTTTCCAAATGCTAACGGTACTGCTTTTATTGGTGGGTATGAAGATGCTGCAGATACTACTAGTGTAAAAATTGATATCAAGAGTATTGATGAGATTTTAAGAGCATTCTTTCAGAAGAAACAACAAGAAGCTGCCGCCAAAGCTGTAGATTCTTCTGCTGCACCAGTTGAAAAAACGAATATAAATACATCAGCAAATTTATTGGGAGAGTATGATTCTGTAAGTTACGCGTTAGGATTAGACATGGCTCTTAAAATGAAACCTAGTTTCGAAGAGATCAACGATCCTTTGTTTGCTCAAGGGTACAGAGATTTAGATAATGAAAAAGCTTTATTAGAGATCGATGGATTGGAAAATATCTTAAGAACTTTCTTTATGGAAAGACAACAAAAACAAGCTGAGGAGGCTGCAAACAAAGATTTTGGTCCTATAAAAGAAGAAGGATTAAAGTTCTTAGAAGAAAACAAAGGGAATGATGGTGTTGTTGTTACTGCAAGCGGATTGCAATACAAAGTAATTAAAGAAGGAAACGCAACACATCCAATAGCTTCAGATAACGTAACAGTGCACTACCACGGAACAACTCCTGATGGAACTGTTTTTGATAGTTCTGTTGATAGAGGAGAACCTGCTTCTTTCGGATTAAATCAAGTAATTAAAGGATGGACTGAAGGTCTTCAGTTGATGGGTGAAGGTGCTAAATTTACATTTTTCATTCCTCAAGAATTAGCTTATGGTGCAAACCCAAGAGGTGGAGGACCTATCAAACCATTTATGCCTTTAGTTTTTGAGGTAGAATTGATCAAAGTAAACAAATAAAAAATGAGCTATCTGAAAGGGGTTTTCGCATTTTTATTAATTATTGGTTTGACTTCTTGTTCAAAAGACGAACAATCGTATGATGACATTAGAGATGCGGGAATTTCTTTCTTGGAAGCTAACAAAGCTAGAGAAGGTGTTAAAGTGACGTCTTCGGGGTTACAATACAAAGTAATCAAAGAAGGGAATAGCATACATCCAATAGCTACAGATGATGTAAAAGTACATTACCACGGAACAACTATTGATGGAGTTGTTTTTGACAGCTCAGTTGATAGAGGTGAGCCATCATCTTTTCCTTTAAATCGAGTAATTAAAGGATGGACAGAAGGTTTACAATTGATGGGTGAAGGTGCTAAATATACATTCTATATTCCATATGAATTAGCTTACGGAGTAAATGGAGCTGGTGGAACAATCAAACCTTATATGGCTTTAGTTTTTGAAGTAGAATTAATCAAAGTAAACTAATAAATTATGACTTATTTAAAAGGAATATTTGCACTTTTATTGATCATAGGTTTGACTTCTTGTTCACAAGATAATCCAGGTATCGAGCAATATTATACAAATAGAGATAAAGGGATTGCTTTTTTAAAGGCTAACTTGTCTAATGAGGGTATTGAAGAGACGGCCTCGGGATTACAATACAAAATCTTAGAAGAAGGAGAAGGAGATGGAGTTGTAGAGACAGATATATTTAAGGTAAGATATAAATCTTCTCTTATTGATGGTACCGTTCTCTATAACAACCAGTCACGTGATATTGAGGATTTGGGCTATGCACAATTAAACTCATTGCTTTTAGGAGCTGGAGAAGGTTTGCAGTTGATGAATGTTGGCAGTAATTATACATTTTATCTTCCTTATGAGTTGGGATATGGCATCAGAGAAGATTTGAGTACTATCGAGCCTTTTTCTACAATCATTTTGGAAATAGAACTTCTTGAAAAGTCCTTTCTTGAAATTACTGATAGTGGATTGCAATACGAAATTATTAAAGAAGGAACAGGCGAAAATGCTTTAGAGGATAGCAAAGTAAAAGTTGACTATCACGGTACATTTTTAAACGGTGTTGTGTTTGATAGCTCTATAAATAGAGGACAACCTGATGAGTTTGACGTAAATCAAGTTATTGAAGGATGGACGGAAGGTTTGCAGTTGATGAACACAGGTTCAAAATTCAAATTCTATATCCCATCATTTTTGGCATATGGAAGTGGAGGACAGGGAAGCATACCTCCTTATACACCGCTGGTTTTTGAAGTTGAACTTTTAGAAATTATGGATTAGAGATTCTTTTTTCATTAGAAAATATATTTAATAGCAATTCTTATACAAACTGTATGGGAATTGCTATTTTTGTTATCAGTTATTATATATATAAAGAAATTATAAAAAACTATGAAGTATTTTAAATTCCTACTGTTGTTGCTAATTGTAGCTTGTGAAAAATCAAACCTTACGGATGGTGTCTTTGCAAATATTGAAACCAATAAGGGAACAGTAATTGTTCAGCTAAATTATAAAAACACTCCGTTAACCGTGAGTAATTTTGTCAGTCTAGCCGAAGGTACAAGTGATAAAGTGTCAGATTCCTTAAAAGGGAAAAAGTTTTATGACGGGCTGCCTTTTCATCGCGTGATTCCTGATTTTATGATTCAAGGAGGGGATATAAAAAGAAATGGATCAGGGAGTCCTGGGTATACTTTTGAGGATGAATTTCCAAGAGATAGTGTTGGCGCATTGTTATATTCACATAATACCAAAGGAATTATGTCTATGGCGAATTCAGGGCCAAACACAAATGGGAGTCAGTTTTTTATTACATACAAAGAAACACCGTGGTTAGATGGAAAGCATACTGTTTTTGGTGAGGTTGTAGAAGGAATTAATATTATTGATTCAATTCAGCAAGGAGACAAGATAATTAGTATTACCATTCTTCGTGAAGGAAGTGAAGCTAAGAAGTTTTCTTTTGAAAAAGCGATAGAAGAAGCGCAATTTTTAAAAGTTGAAAAAGAAAAATTAGTAAAAGAAATTAGGCATAAGGATAGTATTCAGTTTTCAATTGAAAAGGAAGAAATTAAAGCAAAAGTCTTAGCTTCAGGATTGAAAATATTACATCTGAAAAAAGGAACTGGGTCTAAAGTTTCTTATGGTGATAAGATAGAAGTAAATTATACTGGATATTTTATTGATGGAAAAATATTTGATTCATCTGCAAAGCGCAATAAAGCTTTACAATTTACTTTAGGTGTAGATCGTGTTATCGAAGGATGGACAGAAGGGTGTGCATTGATTCGAAAAGGAGGAAAAGCACGTTTGTTTATTCCTTATGATTTGGCTTACGGAGAAGCAGGTTACGGACCAATTCCTTCAAAATCAAATTTAATTTTTGACATAGAAATATTGAAATAATGTTCAAAAAAATAATTCAATTAGACAAAGAGCTGTTAGTTTATTTAAATAATTTAGGTTCAGAAGAGTGGGATTCATTCTGGCTGTTTATTACACATCAGTGGAATTGGGCGCCGGTTTTTATAGTGATTCTTTTTTTGTTTTTTAGATTTTTAGGATGGAAAAAAGGTTTGTTTTTACTTGGGTTTTTAGCAGTTTTTGTTGCTTTCTCAGACCAATTTACGAATCTAATTAGAGGCGTTTTTGAAAGGTTACGACCGAACAATGATCTAACAATTAATGATCAGTTAAGAACATTAATTAATCCTCAGAGTTATAGTTTTACTTCAGGACATGCAACAACTTCTACAGCAGTTACCGTTTTTGCAATACAGTTGTTAAAAAAGCACACCAAGTATATTTACCTGTTTGTATTGTTTCCAATATTATTTGCATACAGTAGGTTGTATTTAGGTGTTCATTTTCCAATAGATATAACAGGAGGTGCGTTCGTAGGAAGCTTGATAGGTTTTAGCTTCGTGCTACTATTTAGGTTTTTTGAAACTAGGTTATTTCAAGTTTGACGACTTAATTATAGTAAATTTATTGTCTGAAAAAAGAGGTTTAAATATCTTCAAACTTCACATCTGTATAGCTGTTTGAAGCCAATGCCTCTGCAGGTTGTGTTTCATGCTCTTCACGTTTAAAGTCTTTTTGGTGACGCTCGCTAATTACTTCAGTACCTTTTTCGTTTAAAATAAAGTTAGTAGCTGCACTTAACATTTCATTAAATTCGTTGAAGTCTTCTTTGTAAATGTAAATTTTATGTTTTTGGTAATGGAAAGATCCATCATCTTGTGTGAATTTCTTGCTTTCAGTAACTGTAAGATAATAATCGCCTGCCTTAGTAGCTCTTACATCGAAAAAATAAGTTCTTCTTCCTGCTCGTAATATTTGTGAAAAAATTTCTTCTTGCTCTTTGTGCTCTTTCATACTAAAGTTTACTCTTTAAAAATGGTTATCATTAATTTCCTTCACAAATCTAAAAAAATAATTGATTTAACAATACTATTTTTTATTCTTTTTCTAAAAGTTGTTGTTGATACAATTCTTTATAATAACCTTCTTTCTCAATTAGTGTAGCATGAATTCCTTCTTGAATTATTTCGCCATTTTCTATGATAATAATTGTATCGGCATATTTAGCTGAAGAAATACGATGACTTACAATTAACGTTGTTTTGTCAGCCGAAATATTTTTTAAATTAGTTAAAATCTGTTCTTCAGTTTCTGTGTCTACAGCAGAAAGACAATCATCAAAAATTAGTATTTCAGGGTTTTTTATAAGGGCTCTTGCAATAGAAATTCTTTGTTTCTGACCGCCAGAAACTGTGATTCCTCTTTCTCCTAAAACAGTATTGTATTTTTCTTTAAATCCTTCAATGTTTGTATGAATAACGGCATCTTTAGCGGCTTGTTCAATTTGTGCTTGAGTAGCATTTTCTACTCCAAACTTAATGTTGTTACCAATGGTGTCAGAAAACAAGAATGGATCTTGTGGCACAACACCTATGTGTTTTCTTAATTCATGTAGGTTTTGTTCTTTTATGTCAATACTATCAATAAACACTGACCCAGATGTTGGGTCGTACATTCTTGCCACAAGATTTAATATAGTCGTTTTTCCACTTCCGGTTTTGCCGAGAATTGCAACAGTTTCACCATTATTAATACTGAAGCTGATGTTGTTTAGAGCCGTTATGTTGGTGTCATCATAAGTCAAGCTTACATTTTTAAACTCAATAGAACCTTTTACATTATTTGGTGTTAGAATACCGTTTTTTATTTCTGGCTCATGTTGTAAAAATTCATTGATTCTTTTTTGAGAAGCCTCGGCTTGTTGTATGGTAGAAGTTACCCAGCCAACTATAGCCACTGGCCAAGTAAGCATGTTTACATACATTATAAATTCAGCGATCGTTCCAATAGTTATGGTTCCATTGATGTATTGCAAACCACCTACGTACAACACTATTAGATTACTAATCCCAATTAATAGAATCATTGATGGGAAAAATAATGCTTGTGCTTTATATAAGTGTATGTTTTTTTCCTTGCTTTTATTTGACAATTCTGTAAAACTATCTGTAATTCTTTGTTCTGTATTGTATGATTTTATGATATTAATTCCTGAAAACACTTCTTGTCCAAAAGTGGTTAATTTTGATAAGTATTCTTGAACGATGGTACTCCTTTTGTGAATAATTCTACTTAAAAGAAAGACAGATACAGATAATAACGGAAAAGGAATTAGTGTATATAAAGTTAATTCCACATCAATTTGGACCATTTTATAAATGGCTACTGTAAAAAGTACAAGCATGTTTATCGTGTACATTACTGCAGGCCCTACATACATTCTTACTTTTCCTACATCTTCGCTTATTCGATTCATAAGGTCTCCAGTTCTGTTTTTTTTGTAAAAATTCACAGAAAGGAGTTCGTATTGCTGAAAGATTTCGTTTTTTAAATCAAACTCAATCAATCTAGAGGTTACGATAATTGTTTGACGCATTAAAAAAGTAAAAAAACCTGATAAAAAAGCCAAGCCTATAATTAATGATATATTAAAGAAAAGTTCATCTTTTACGATGTCTATATTACTCATAACTCCCGTGCGGTAATCATCGGCAATATTTATTGAGTTTTTTACAATTTCTGGTACTTTTACAGCTAAGTACCTAGATAATATAGAGATAATAATACCAGCAATTAAACGGTATCGGTATTTGTAGAAATATTTATTTATATGTTGTAATGCTTTCATTTATGGCCAATGAATCATAAAGATTTTTAAAGGATGCAAGATACAAGTTTAATTGAAAGCAGGCAGCTCTATAAATGTATTTTCGTAAGAAAAAAAAGCGACTTTTTATCGAAGACACAACAAAAATAAGTAGTACTTTTGTCCAGAATTCTAACAATAACATTAAGTTCTTTAAAATGATTAACAGAAGACATATCCGTGTAAAAGTAATGCAATCAGTATATGCATTGTTAACATCAAATAGTGATAATCTTGTGAAAGAGGAAAACTTTCTAAGAAACAGTATTGATAAAATGTATGACTTATACGTTTTAATGTTAGATATTTTACCCCGGATAAAAGAGCAAGCGGAAGGGCAAATTGAAATTTCTAAAAAGAAACATTTTGCTACAAAGGAAGATTTGAATCCGAATACAAAATTCATAGATAATAAGGTTTTTAAATTGATAGAAAACAGTATTTCTTTTCAAACCTATAAAGAAGAACATGGACTTGATAACTGGCATTTGGAAGAAAAGTATATCAAAATTATATATGAGAACCTTTTAAAAAGTACTTTGTATAAAGAATACATGGAAAAATCATCTAGTTCTTTTAAGGAAGATATGGCATTCATTGTAACTCTTTATTCTGAATTTATTGCTCCTAATGAAAAACTAGCGGAGTATTTTGAAGACATAAATATTAGTTGGGTAGATGACATTCCTTTTGTAAATACTTGGATTGTTAGATCGCTACAAAATTTAAAAGAAAAAAAATCTTTAGTACTCGGTAGAATGTACAAAGATGAAGATGATCAAAAATTTGTGATTGACTTGTTTCGAAAAGTAGTGTTGAATCACAATTCTTTTGAGAAAGATATTGAAGATAAAACACCAAATTGGGAAACAGATAGAATTGCAGATTTAGATATGATTATTATCAAAATGGGAATTTGTGAATTTTTGCATTTTTCTTCTATTCCTACAAAAGCTTCTATAAATGAGTATCTTGAAATTGCAAAAGATTATTCTACTCCTAAAAGTAGTTTCTTTATCAATGGTGTACTAGATAAAGTTTGTAAAGATTTTGAGAAATCTGATCGATTGAATAAGATTGGTAGAGGAAGACTTTAACAAATTATTTATGGAAGGAGTTTTGTGAATTTCTCTATTATATTCATACATTTACTCAAAAAAATAATCCAAGATGAAAAAAATTATTATCGCCCTCGTAACAATTGTTGTTGTCAGTGTTTCTTGTAAAAAAAGTGCTGCCTCTAAAGTAAAAGATCAGAACATTGAAATTGCAAAAGAAAGAGATCTAAAAAGTGAAAATCTTGCTATAGTCTCTTTTGATAAAGTTTCTTATGATTTTGGTACTATTGATGAAGGAGATACGATTGAAACGTCATTTATAATTACGAATACGGGGAAATCGGATTTGCTTATTTCAAATGCAAAAGCAAGTTGTGGATGTACAATTCCTACTTGGCCAAAAGAAGCAATTAAGAGCGGAGAATCTTCTCCAATGCATGTCAAGTTTAACTCTAAAGGAAAGAGAAATAAGATTTCAAAAACAATTACCTTGACTACAAATTCTGGGTTGGGTAGAGAAACGGTTAAGATTACTGGGTTTGTAACCCCAAAAGCAAAAAAATAAGATTAATTAATTATAAAAAAGAACATTATGTTACCATTACAAGTAGGAGGATTTGATATCAAAAGCTTATTACCATTCGCATTGATGTTTATCGTATTGTATTTATTTATGATCCGTCCACAAATCAAAAAACAAAAAAACGAAAAAAAATTTCAAGGTGGAATTGGGAAAGGTTCTAAAGTAGTTACTACTAGTGGAATTCACGGTAAAATTGTTGAAATTAATGACAATACTGTTATTGTTGAAACAGGTGCTGGGAAAATTAAGTTTGAAAAATCTTCATTATCTATGGAGATGAGTAAACAATATGCTACAGCAGTTAGTTAAGCAATTCATGATAAAATTTTAAAAGTGAGCTTCGGCTCACTTTTTTTTGCGTTTTTGTAAAATACGTAAAGATCTATAAAAATATGCAAATTCACTTTTTGTATCTTTAACAATAAATAATACTCATATTTATGAAAGGGGGAGTTTCTAAAATTAAGTTGAAATCTAAGACGACTAAAAAGCAACATACATTGCTCTTGTTTTTAATGATATCTACACTTTTTTGGTTGTTAACGAAACTTTCTAAGGAATATGAAACAAAGATAGTTTACGCTGTAAACTATATCAATTTACCGAGTTCAAAATTATTTCAGAATACGCCTGAAACAACTGTTGAATTAGTTGTAAGGTCTACAGGTTTTAATTTACTTCAAGAAAAATTTAAAAAAGGAAACATAAATATTGGATTGCGAAATGTTGTTTCTAATGGGGCGTATTCCTATTATCTACTCTCTAATATTAAACATAATGCAGTTCAGTCTCAACTTGAAAAAAAAATTGAATTGATTGGGTTTTCAAAAGACACGTTGTTTTTTGAATTAGGGTTTAACAAGCGAAAAAAAGTTCCTATTATTACAAATTTTAGCTTTCGATTTAAATCGGGATATAACCTGTCAAATGATATTATTGTTCGACCTGATTCTATTGAAGTTAGTGGTCCCGAAATACAGGTAGATAAAATAAATTCAATTAAAACGAGTCAATTGCAGATTGAAGATATCGTTGATGATATGTACTATGAAATTCCTTTGTTAAAGCATGCAGAATTAAATAAACTAAATTATTCACACGACCAGGTTCAGGTAATCGGACAGGTAGAAAAATTTACAGAAGATAGTTTTCATGTATCTTTTGAAATAATAGGACTGCCTGTAAATACAACAATTACTACCTATCCTAAAACAGTAGAAGTGGTGTATCAAGTAGGATTGAGTAATTATAAAAAAATTGCGGCAAGTGATTTTAAAATCATCTGCAATTACAAGAAATCAGCTTCAGAGAATACGCGCTTTTTAATTCCAGAATTGATAAAAAAACCGACCTTGGTTTCTTCCATAAAAATGATTCCGAACCATATAGAATACCTGATACAAAAATGATAATAGTTGGGTTGACAGGAGGTATTGGAAGCGGTAAATCTACGGTTTTAGAACTGTTTAAAAAGCAAAAAACACCTGTGTATATATCAGATGTTGAAGCAAAAAAAATCATGCATTCTTCAAAAGAGGTAGTTGAAAAAGTAATTGGGTTATTTGGTGCCGAGGCTTATGTCAAAGGGGAATTAAATAGAGGCTTTATTGCTGATATTGTTTTTAACAACAAAGAAAAATTACAGATTCTAAATGGTATTGTACATCCTGCAGTACACAAAGATTTTCAAAATTTTATTTCTGAACAAGACGCTCCATATCTGGTTTATGAAAGTGCTGTGTTATTTGAAAACAAGAATGAAAAAATTTGTGATGTAATTGTTTTGGTTACTGCTCCTATAGCATTGCGTATTGAAAGAGTCATGGAAAGAGATAATACTACAGTAGATCAAGTCGAGGCTCGTATAAAGAATCAGCTGTCAGATGATGAAAAGATTTTAAAATCCGATTATGTGATTTCCAATATTGAATTGGAAACTACGACACAAGAGGTGTTGCGTATTCATCAACTGTTGTTGAAAAAGGAATAGATTACTTCTTAGAAAAACACAACAATTACAAACTTAAAGATGAGTTTTAAGCTCAGCTGCATCTTCCGAAAAGTCAATAAATTCAATGGCTACACCATTTTCTTAAAGTAACACAATTAAACGGTTTTTCCAATTACAGAATTCAACAGTTACATAAACACACGATGCAACAATTACACTTCTAAAGAGAAACTCTTAATTATTCGTTAATATCCCCAATTATTACTTAAAACGCTTGTGAAAACGAGGTACACTCTTTGGAAAAAAACTATTTTTGAATTATGAAGAAAAAAATATTTGTACTGATCATATTTTTGATGAGTGTTTCTCTTATCGGAATTATCACGGTTCAAGTATTTTGGATCGGTAATGCCATAGAAATTCGCGAAAAACAATTTTCTCATGATGTAAATTATGCTTTGACAAAAACCAATGAGCGTTTGTCTAAAAAAGATTTTATAGATTTCACGGTTCAGTTTAAAGATTTTTTTAAGAGAAAAAAAATTGCCAAACAGTCAGACTTCACTAAGTTTGAATATGAACAAATAAATACATCTACGAATGAGACATTTAGTTTTAAGTCTAGTGGTATTTATGAAAACACGACGTACAAAGGATTGGATAAATTTATAAAAAATGATTCTATTCTTATAATATCTTTATCTAGTAAGAATGAGGTGTACAAAGTGAAAAATTTAACCGACAATACTGAGCTTTCAAAAGTGAATGAGGTAGAGCGTTTTACTTTTTATAACAACTTGTCGGAAATTGAAAAAATCACTTTAGAAGATGCTTATCAGAATAAAGATAAATCCATAGAAACAAGATTATCTAAAAAAGCGATAAAAGAAATTCTTTCTAAAGAACTGGGTGAATTAGGGATTGGGATCGGCTATAATTTTGGAGTTTTTAATGATGATCAATTAACTGCTATCAAATCAAATAGTTTTAGAGATGGAGTGGGCAATACTTTTATAGTTCCTTTGTTTACAAAAGATAGACATAAAAATAATTGTTATCTTCATGTTACATTTCCTGAAAAGGAACATTATGTGTTTTCAGATATTGGTGTTATGTTATTGTTATCTATCTTTTTTACAATAATTATCATGTTGGCTTTTGCAAGTTCTTTATATCAAATGGTGAAGCAGAAAAAAATATCTGACATCAAAACAGATTTCATCAATAACATGACACATGAATTTAAAACACCTATTGCTACTATAAATTTGGCTTTAGATGCTATTAAAAGTCCTCTTATTATCAATGACAATGAAAAAGTAATGAAGTATGTTTCTATGATTAAAGAAGAAAATAAAAGAATGCATGCGCAAGTAGAAAATGTATTGAGAATTTCTAAATTAGAAAAGAAACAAATTGATATGGACAAAATAGTCGTTGATTATTTTGAAATTCTAGAGGATGCAATGTCTCACATAGCTTTGTTATTAGAAGATAAAAATGGAGTAATGAATTTGCACTGTTCACAAACAAATTCAGAAGGATTAGGCAATGAATTTCACCTAACAAATGCATTTGTGAATATTTTAGAAAATGCCATTAAATATTCTGATAGTTCACCACAAATTGACGTTTATATTGAGAACACCGTTAAATCGTTGACGATAAAAATAAAGGATTACGGAATAGGTATGGGTAAAACAGCCCAAAAACAAGTGTTTGAAAAGTTTTATAGAGAGCAAGCCGGAAATGTACATGATGTAAAAGGTCATGGTTTAGGACTGGCATATGTAAAAGAAATAATTGATAACCATCAAGGAAGAATTTTTGTAGGAAGTGAGAAAGGAAAAGGTAGTACCTTTACAATTGTACTTCCCTTGGTATCTTAAAAAAAAATTATGAGCAATAAGAGAATTTTATTAGTAGAGGATGATCCTAATTTTGGAATTGTTTTAAAAGATTATTTGTCAATAAGCAATTATGATGTAACACACGCCAAAGATGGTATTGATGGTTTGATAGAGTTTAAAAATAACGATTACGATTTGTGTATTCTTGATGTGATGATGCCTAGAAAAGATGGTTTTTCTTTGGCTGAAGATATTCGGAAAACGAACAAAGAAATTCCAATTATTTTTCTGACTGCTAAAACAATGAAAGAAGATATTTTACGTGGATATCAAGTAGGGGCAGATGATTATCTTAACAAACCCTTTGACTCAGAAGTACTTTTGTATAAAATTAATGCAATTTTACAACGAAAAGGTACTGACAAAGGAGCAGAAGATGATTTATTTGAATTTGAAATAGGAGGTTTCTTTTTAAATTCGAAGCTTAGACAATTATCCTATAATGGAAATGACCCAATCAAGTTGTCACCTAAGGAGAATAAGTTATTGAAAATGTTGGCACTCTATAAAAATGACTTGATGCCTCGTGAGATGGCATTGACAAAAATATGGAGAGATGATAATTATTTTACATCTCGTAGTATGGATGTATATATAGCGAAATTAAGAAAATATCTAAAACTAGATCCTACGGTTGAAATCATCAATATTCATGGTGAAGGATTCAGGTTGGTTACAGAAAACAAGTAGATTGTTATAAATTAAGTGAAACTTATTTATACGTATTATTGATTATAATGAAAGAAGAACAAGTAATATTAGTTGACGTAGATGACCAACAAATTGGGTTAATGCCAAAAATGGAAGCACACGAAAAAGCAGTTTTACACCGTGCTTTTTCTGTGTTTGTACAAAATAATAAAGGAGAGCTAATGTTGCAACAGCGCGCAGCTGACAAGTATCATTCACCACTGTTATGGGCAAATACATGTTGCAGTCACCAAAGAGATGGTGAATCTAATTTAGAAGCAGGAAAAAGACGTTTGCAAGAAGAAATGGGATTTGTAACTGAGTTAAAAGAGGTGTTTTCTTTTATTTACAAAGCTCCATTTGACAATGGTCTTACAGAGCATGAATTGGATCACGTAATGTTAGGAGTTTACAACGATATTCCTGCAATAAATAAAGAGGAAGTAGAATGTTATAAATGGATGACTCCAATCGCTATCAAACACGATATGGAGAACCAACCTGAAATATATACGGCTTGGTTTATTATTATTTTTGAGAAATTTTATGACTTTATAAAATGAAAAAAATAGGCTATAAATTACTGGTTGCTATTATTTTCAGTGTCTTCGGAACAATTGCAAAATTATTGTTTTCGAAGAATGATCTTGCAATAGAGAAGTTAATTGTTAGTGAAAAGTTTTGGATTATATTTATTATATTTTTTGGAATTGGATATGTGCTATTGGGAAACATGTTGTGGTCTAATGCACAAAAGAACAAGTTGAATAAAGATTGATATGAAAGTAACCGTACATAGAAAAGCACATTTTAACGCTGCACATCGATTGTTCAATCCTGATTGGGATGATGAGAAAAATAAAGATGTTTTTGGAAAATGTAGCAATCCTCATTACCATGGTCACAATTATGAATTAATTGTCGCGGTGAGAGGAGAAGTAGATCCTGAAACGGGGTTTGTGGTGGATATGAAAATACTGAGAAAATTAATAGAGTCAGAAGTTGAAGAGAGATTAGATCATAAAAACTTAAATATAGAGGTAGAAGAATTCAAAAATCTAAATCCTACTGCTGAAAATATAGCTGTAGTTATTTGGCATCTATTAAGGATTCATATTGATCAGTCTTTAGAAGTTTCAGTTACTTTATATGAAACTCCAAGAAACTTTGTTACTTTTAATGGATTATAAATAAAAATATTTATTATGAAAAAGATTAGTATTGCTGCTTTTTGTACCATTTTATCATTGGTCAGTTTTTCTTGTATCCCTGTTAAATATATCACCAATGTAACAGATGGTGGAGGGATTGAAAAACCTAAAAATAAAACGATTCTTGTTATAGGATTGGATAATCTCCATATCAATGATTATCAAAAAACATTTGATAAGAATTATTCAAGCAAAGAAGAATATATAGACAATCTAACAAATGTATTTTATAATAAACTGAACTCATCATCTATTTTCAATGAAGTTCTGGTTGATACATCAGATGAATGGAATCATATGAGTTCATTAACCTCTAGAGAAAGTTTTGACAAGATAGATGCTCTATTTAAAAAAACGAAAACTGATTATGTAGTTTGTTTTAGTGAGACTACAATAGAGCAAAAAATGAAATCAAATCATATAGGTACAGAACATCCTTTTGATGACGATGATGAGAGTACAAGAAGTGAAAATGTAGTTGTTCAGACGAAAGTTATTGTATACGATGTGAACACGAGTAAACCGGTTTTACAATATGATGTATTTGGGGAAACATCGGTAATGCTTTTTAATTATTCATATTCATTAGAAGAAGCAACGTCTAATATGGTAGATAATGCTATTAAATATCATCAATAAAATAAGTTTTATAGCTTATTTTAAAATTTTAAAAACTGCTTTTCTTATTTTTTTCGGCGAATCAATTTGCATCATTGTCTGATGAATGTCGTCAGGAAAAAATATGGAAAAATGTTTTTCTTTTAAAGGGAGTACAGGTAGATTCTCTAAAGTATAAAACATAAAATCTCCTGCCTTATTATAGGGAGTTGTTGCAGTATCATAGTGCAGTGTTTTTAAACCAATATATTCCTCTCCTTTAATCATATATTGAATATCAATATATTTTTTGTGCGTTTCACTTTTGCATTTAGAAATGTCTTGCGTAGTATATTCCATAACAACAACAAAAAGGTTTTCTCCGTCAATTACATGTTTTCCCAATTCGATAGTATTCAAATCGTTGTTTTTAATAAAATCAAAAGCCTGTTGAAACCCGTTATGCATAGGAGTATATAAATCTTGATTTGATAATTTATCTAAAATCATATTAATTAGTTTTTGTTAGTTTTATAGTAGCTTTTTAATTCCGTAATATTTTTGGATTTAGCCTCTTCATCTAATAAAGAATATTCAAAGGAGTTTTTACACAACTCAAAAAGATCTTTTTTAGATAATTCTAATGCTTTTTGAATTTCAATGAAATTTTTATTTAGCTGTCCTCCAAAATAGGCAGGGTCATCTGAATTCACAGTGACTTTCATTCCTAATTCCATCATTTTTTTCAAAGGATGATTTTTTAAATCATCCACAACTTGCAATGCTGTATTGGAAAGAGGACAAATGGTAAGTGCAATATCTCTTTTTATAATTTCTTCTACTAAATTTTTATCTTGTAGCGAATTGTTACCATGGTCAATTCTTTTAATCCCAAGCTTGTCGATTGCTTCCCAAATATAATCCGCATTGCCTTCTTCTCCAGCATGCGCTAATGGAATATATCCTTCTTTTACAGAGGCTTCAAAAACGTTTTTAAATTTTGTAGGTGGGTTCCCTTTTTCTGAAGAATCTAATCCTACAGCTGTAATTAGGTGTTTAAATGATATTGAAGAGTCTAATGTTTTAAAGGCTTCTTCTTCGCTTAAATGCCTTAAATAACTCATGATAAGCAATGAGGATACATTTAATTTTACTTTTGCATCTTCCATAGCTTTGGAGATTCCTGTAATTACTGTTTCGAAAGAAACTCCACGCTCCGTATGCGTTTGAGGATCAAACATAATTTCAGTATGCCTTACGTTTTGATCAGCACATTTTTCCAAATAACTATAGGTCAAATCATAAAAGTCTTGTTCTTCTATAAGAACATTCGCACCTTGATAATAAATATCTAAAAAGTCTTGTAAACAATCGAATGCATAAGCTGCCTTAATTTCTTTCACAGAAGCAAAAGGAATTTCTATTTTGTTACGTTGAGCTATTTCAAACATCAATTCAGGTTCAAAAGTCCCCTCTATATGTAAATGTAATTCTGCTTTGGGTAAGTTGTTTATGAATTTTTCCATGTGTCAAAAATAAAAAAAGCGTTTTAGAATATGTCTTCTAAAACGCTTTAATTTATACCTATTAGGTAAAGATTATTCTTCCCAAGAATCTGTTCTAAATGAAGAAGCAGGTAAACCGGCAGTACTAAATATACTAGCATTCACTAAATTGTGGAAATTGTAACGAACCGCTATAGGTTTGGTAACTTTATCAGAATTTAGCGAGACGACTCCTTTTGCTCTTTCAATTTTTCCTTTTGCTTTATGAAATACTTTGTCTTCACCAGCAATCTCAAATCCAGTTACTTCTTTACCATAACTAGAAATTCCATTGGTAACATTGTCAAAAGTGATTTTCACTGTACTGGCATTAACAGTCATACTCTTATAAGTCGGGCCAGAATATTCTATTCCCTGTATTCCATACTCTTTTGCTAAAGCCCAATAAGCTAGTCGTTCTCCAACTTTTCTTTTTTCTCTAGGATGTATGCAATTGACATCTCCAATATCTAAGGTAACTGCCATTCCTGAGTTTTTTAGTAACTGTAAAGTATTTAATTGTGCTTCACGCAAAAAGGCAGAGTTTGTTTCTCCCCAATAATTGAATGGAGCAATTTGTACGAAATAAAAAGGAAAATCGCCTTGATTCCATTTTGTTCTCCAAGAAGAAACCATAGAGGTCATTAATTGAGCATATTCGCTAGCATGTTTTCTATTAGATTCTCCCTGGTACCAAATAGCACCTTTTATTGTATACCCAACCAAAGGGTTTATCATGGCATTATATAGCAGCGTAGGGGTTTGTTGAATTCCTTTTGTTGGAATTTCTGTAGGGAATTTAACAGATTTAAATTCTTTTAAAGTTGCCTGGTCAGTCCAAGCTTCAGCTCTAGAGCCACCCCATGAAGTTACAATAAGTCCCACAGGTACTTGAGTGGTTTTATGAATTTGATTACCAAAGAAATAAGCAACAGCACTAAAGTTACCAATAGTTAGATTACTTGCAATTTTCCAATCACCTGTAAGATTGTCTATTGGTGTTAAGCTAGAATTTTTTTTAACGGTAAATACTCTTATCTGATTGTTATTTCCATTTAAAATGGCCTCTTGACTTCCGTTTATAGGTTGATTTCTATTTCCTTTAACAGTCATTTCCATATTAGATTGTCCAGAGCACAACCATACTTCTCCAATAAAAACATCATTAAGCTTAATTTTATCAGATCCTTCTATTTCAATTGTATATGGACCACCAGCTTTTGGCGTTTGTACTTTTACAATCCAATTTCCTGCCTTATCTGTTTTTGTTGAAATGATCTCTCCCCAAGAAGTTTCAATTTTTATTTTCTGTTTGGGTTTGTCTTTTCCCCAAAGTGATGCCTTTTCATTTTGTTGCAACACCATATGATCGCTAAAAAAAGAAGCGAGTTTCGTTTGTGAGTAAGTAAGTGTTTGAATCCCTATAAATAGAATTGTCAATAGTCTTTTGAACATGTTATTTCTGTTAAAGTTTTAGCACAACGAAGATACATATTCATCTTTAATTAGTGTTCTCTCAATTCTAAATATAATAAATAAAATTCGAGACCTTTTGGCACCGAATTTCTTTTTAGAAACCTCCTAAAATAATTTATAGTTAAATAGTTGTTGTCATTAAATTAAAAGTTGTAGATCAGCCTTCAAGATTTGTGATGTCTTTAAAGTTATTGTTATTTAATATCAAAGAAGCTAAATAAGCACTTAATCCTTTAGCACAATAAACAAGATTTGGTTTAGATGTATCCAATTCATCCAGACTTTATTTAAGACCGCCTAATGAGTTATTGATTACATTAGAGGCTATCAACCTTTTTTTATTTCATCAGGAATTCAACATGTACTATTTGAGTGTTTTTCAATTCTGAAATGTCATCAGGAGCAATTTCTTTAATCGACAACGTATTTAAATTTCGTACTACAAACTCAGCAAATACAAGAAGGGCTTTTGCTGATGAGAACGAGGTGCATATGCTAAATCTAAATTTTACAAATTATGAATTGTTAATTGTGCATGCACAGCATTTGTATATAGGTATATTCGTTTATCAATTCCTTTTTCTCCAAGCAACTCTGCTCCAAGTAAAATTTTATAAATCTTATCATAATAAATTTAGAGAAACATATCTTTACCAATACCCCTAAAACCAGGATGTGAATTGGCAATAATCATTGTTTTGTTAAAAGAAATATTCTTTCTGTTTAATTCATGAATTCCCATTCCTATTCTAGCAATGATATAATTAAATAGCTGTATCCTAGCGGTACCATAACCTTCTTTAAACGATTCATTGCTACCTGCATCATTTGCTCCAGCAATTCGTTCTGCTTTATTTGAGTCAGTACCCATCGGAAACTAGGCAGATTCATCTGTTATCCCATCTAGCATGGCAACACAATCTCCTGCGGCGTATATGTTTTTTTTAGAAGTCTCCATTTTGTTGTTTACTATAAGTGCTCCATTCTGAATGGCTTTAGCTTTTAGCACTGTATGTGATGGTATATTTGGTTTTACACCAATCGAAATAATTAAATATGAAGTTTCTAGAGTTGTACCGTCATTTTATTCTAGATTGCCATTTGCATCAATTTTTGTTGTTTGAGTTTCTAGTTTTATTTCTGTTCCTTCGTCTTCTATAACTTTTTTTACAAGTATAGAAAATTTGGTTCCCCATGGAGTTAATATATTTTTAGACAATTAGATAACGGTCACTTTTTTACCCGCTTTCCGAATATTATCAGCCGTTTCTAATCCAATCAAACGGCACCAACAACTGTTATATGTGCTACCTTTTTGAATTTTTCGGAAGTATTTATTTTGTCAAAATATTTTAAGGCCTTTCCATGAGCCCAGTTTGGTAATTCTTTTAGTCCTTTTATAAGTGGCGTCAAGAAACTTCCTTCTGTGTCAAAAACTTATGTATCTTATAGATAAGAGCCTTTCTAGGGAAATCTGCTTGTAAGAGTACAAAGTGTTCTGAGTAATTGGATTTAAATTCTTCAGTAAACCAAAAGTTTTTGTCTAGTTCGCTACAAGGAGCATACCAGCCAGATCCTTGAAAAACGAGAACAATTGCTTTTTCTTCTTTGATGCTATACTTTTTGCAGTTTCCAAATCAGTATACGATTCTTGTGCAAATCAACTTGTAACAGAACTACAAACAACAAAAAAAATATTTTTTTATAAAGGGAATGTTAGGACACTTATAAAACGAAGATACTATTCTTTTAGCGTGTTTCTGAAGTGAGATTTTTGGAAGAGGAAATTATAAAGCACAAAAAAAGCCTGTCATTTCTGACAAGCTGTTGTAAGATCAATAAAAATATTGAGTAGCTAATTAAATTACTTTAACGTCTACTGCATTCATACCTTTTCTACCTTCTTTAAGTTCAAACTCTACTGAGTCACCTTCTCTTACCTCATCAATTAATCCTGAGATGTGTACGAAGAACTCTTCGTTTGAATCTGTATCTGTAATAAATCCAAATCCTTTAGATTCATTAAAAAACTTTACTGTACCGTTTTTCATTATATATATTTTTAAAAAGCAAATATAACATTAATTATATACGCATGATATTATTTCTTGTTTTTTTTAAAATTGTCATTCAAACGATAATTAATAAGCTGTTTTATCCTGTTTAAGTACAGCTTTGAAGTATTTTTTTCGAAGCCAAAATGAGACTCTAACCAATATAATTAAGGCAGGAACTTCTACCAATGGTCCAATAACACCAGCAAAAGCTTGTCCTGAATTTAAACCAAAGACTGCAATTGCTACAGCAATGGCTAATTCGAAATTGTTTCCAGCAGCGGTAAATGCGACAGAAGCTGTTTTATCATAAGAGGCTCCAGTAGCTTTTGCAAAGAAAAACCCTATAATAAACATCAGACTAAAATAGATGAGTAATGGAATAGCAATGATTACTACATCCATCGGAATGGTAACAATTAGTGCTCCTTTCAGTGAAAACATCACTACAATTGTAAAAAGTAAGGAGATCAGTGTTAAAGGTGATATAGTTGGAATAAATTTATTTGTATACCAATCTTCACCTTTTAGTTTTACTAAAATAAACCTACTAGCTATTCCTAATAAAAAAGGAAGACCTAAATAAATAGCAACACTTTCTGAAATGGTTGCAATTGAAATACTTACAATAGCTCCCTTAAAACCAAAATAAGGAGGCAATATCGTTATAAATAACCAAGCGTAAAAGCTGTAAGCAAATACTTGAAAAATACTGTTTAGTGCAACCAATCCTGCTCCATATTCCGAACTTCCTTCGGCCAAATCATTCCAAACTAAAACCATCGCAATACAACGTGCCAATCCAATTAAAATAAGGCCGACCATATACTCTGGATAGTCCTGTAAGAATATGATTGCCAATGCAAACATCAATACGGGGCCAATAACCCAGTTTAATAGCAATGAGATAGAAAGAATTTTTACGTTTTTAAAAACCTTAGGCAACAAGGCATAATTGACCTTTGCTAAAGGAGGATACATCATTAATATCAAACCAATAGCAATAGGAATGTTTGTAGTACCACTGCTCATTTCATTGATTTTATCTGGAAAATCAGGAACAAAATAACCAATTCCAATACCAAGTGCCATGGCTATAAAAATCCAAAGAGTTAAGTAGTTGTCTAGAAATCCTAATTTTTTGTTTGCTGCCATTGTTATTTTTTTATTTGATTGAAGACGAAAAATAATTCAGTAGCAATTTGAGTACTTCTTTCAAGGTACTTTTCGGCTTGTTGTGGAGTGTTGTCAAATGCTTTTGGATCTTCAAAAGTAATTGGGATTCGTTTTTCAGCACCAGCAATAAACGGACAGCCGTTGTCTGCATTTGAGCAAGTAAGAATGGCTGCAAATTCTGATTGAGGGTTGAAACTGTCATCATATGTTTTAGAAAAACCAATTACTGCAGCTTCATTTTCTGAATGTTTGATACTATAAATAGGGTTTTTAGTATCTGAAATCTTTTTTAGTTGAAAACCTTGATTGCTTAACGTTTCACCGGCAAATGGAAACATAGCTGTCGCTTCTGTTCCTCCAGAATAAGAGTACACTTTATCTAAACAAAAGTAGCTAGCTAAGGCTTGAGCCCATACTTGAGATAAATGACTTCTTCTTGAGTTATGAGTACAAATAAAGTTCAAACGAATGATGTTATTCGTTTGAACCTTGTCTTGAATATAAGCAACCAATGGTTGTAATTTTTCTTTTCTTTCTTTTGAAATTGTTGTTGTATCTAATGCGTTTATGATTTCAACAATTTCAGAATACTGTTTGTTTTGAGACATTCTATTAGTTGTTAGCAACACCCTCCACCTGGAGTACATGTTGTATTAGTATCTATTTGGGATATTTTTATTCTTGGTTTTTCTTCAGGAATATCACATTTGTCTTTTGCCAAACAATCTGTAAGAGTGTTTGTCAATAAGAAGTTCGTTCCATTAAAGCCTAATCCATATTTTCCAATAGTATCCCCTTGGTATTCTACTTCAATATCAAAATCTCCTATTGCAAGTAAACGTTCAGAAAGTTCAATAATAGAAATTAATTTTTCTGGATGCAATCTGTGGTTGTAATCATTTGCTTCCCATAATTGAAAGTTTACAACTTCTTCCTTACGAACAGTTCCTCCACAGTCTATAAAATGTTTTGAAACTTTACCTACTTCGGTAACATGGAAATGTTTAGGCACTAATTCTCCATTTGGTAATTCAAATGCTATTTGCTCTAATTGTGCTAATTCTGTTTTAACTTGTGATAGCTTCATGATATTTTATTTAATTATTTTTTAGCAACAGTTTGTATTATTGGTTACTTTAAAATTGAAAAATGAAGAGAATGTATCTTGAATCTTTGACCAATTTTTCTCATCTATACAATAGCAAACACTCGTTCCTGAAATACTTCCTTTTATAATTCCAGAGTGTTTGAGTTCTTTTAAATGTTGAGAGATAGTAGCTTGAGCCAATCCAATTTCATTTACTAAATCACCACAAATACATGTGTTTTCCTTAATTATTTGTTGTAGGATAGCAATTCTAGCCGGGTGCCCTAATACTTTTGCTAATTGCGCAATTGTATTTTGTTCTTCCGTAAAATTTTCGGTTTTTGTTACTCCCATAATCGATATATTTATTCATTGCAATATTACGATTAATATATCTATAGAAAAAGAAAATTGAATTATTTAACATTTAATTAAAGTTCAATGGCATTTTCAATAGTATGTGCTTTTTAATTAGGAACTGGCATTTACACAATAGGTGTATTGAAACTTGATTATGTAGGACTAAAATTTTAAGATATTATTTTTTGCCTATAATAAGCCAACATTTTTTTGGCATCTAATGGCCAAGCAAAATTCTGTTCATTTAATTTTGTATTA
>CEWR01012350.1_pt1 | contig 33207 bp, 31 predicted proteins | sample 356321 | NCBI WGS metagenome assembly CEWR01 (sample SAMEA2621551, study PRJEB7988) | marine metagenome | biome: marine biome (ENVO:00000447); feature: mesopelagic zone (ENVO:00000213); material: "saline water (ENVO:00002010), including plankton (ENVO:xxxxxxxx)" | depth 790 m
CTTACAACTGGATTGATACCAAGGTAATCATTGAGGAGTTAGAGGGACTTAAAACAAGAGAAGAGCAGAGCAGGTAAGACTACTTAAGGAACTTGCGAAATTAGCTGAACTTCCCGACTTTGACGACGGTCCATTATCGCTTAAATCTGAATATCGGAAGTTTTATCCGAAATTGGAGGAGGTAGCGTAATGACTGCTAAATGTTATAGCGATATAACTGAAGGAGACAAAGAAACAGTTATTCAAATGTATAAAGATGCGAAGGTGGAACCAGAAACAAATCACGAAACCATACAAGACAGCAACATAGTTATGTTGAAGACACTACTCAATCATTCCAACATCAATACGACTGCGTTGTATGTTGAGAACGACGACGAAACGTTAGCGTCTATCGTAAAGAATGTAGGAGTTAGGTAATGACTAACTTCAAAATCATTTTGACCGTTGAGGCTGATGGACACTACGTCAGCGTAGATAGGACGGAAGTAGAGTTAGAGGAAGAAGGCGATAAGCAGGCAGCGATGGACGCCATCCAGGCTCTTCACCTTGAAGAACTGATAAGCAACGATAGTGATGCTCGTAGCGACGAAGGTAGTGTAGGCGGGATAGATAGCAATACTGCGGTGGCGTTGGCTATGGGGACGCTTGGTGTAGGGCAGTAAGCCTTGATGTGAAGCATTGACGGGGTAAAGCGTTAGAAGCAGGCTTATAGCCTGCTTCTTTTGTTTTGGAGGACGAAATGAGCGACCTAGACCAAGACAACGATATGCCCGACAGAATACCCACCAAAGAATTGGTGTGGAAGGGTTGGCGCTTTAGTGTGAATGGTCGAATGTTCGAGCACTTCACCAAACTCGCCCAAAATCCTTACTTTGAAGACGGCCTGAATTGGATGGGAACTGGTGGAACCAGAACAGAGATGATTTACGCCGGAATGAAGCAAGTAATGGAAGATTTCGACGCTTCATTCTCCACTCCTAATGTCGATGTTGATGAGTTGCCCGAAAAGTCAGAGTTCAGATAGACGATGATGGTTTCTTCGAGCCTCCTTATGAAATGGAGCATCTCGCTTCAATCTTGCTGTTTCTCTTCCTCACCAGAAAATATGAGGAGGACATTCCCACTCTCGAAGAAGGCGCTTCGGGCAAATATCAAATCACAGGCAATCTCGAACCAGGCTCGGAAGAGTTATGGGATTTATTCACTAAACTTTTTGATCGACCCAATACCGACACTATCGCCATCAATAGAGGCGAGGATGTCCCAGCCCCAAAGCGTCGCAAATATTGGGATTACCACATCCAAAATAAATAGCGTTCGTCCGTCCTCCCCAAAATATCAAAATGGAAAAAAGGAATGACCTCTCTCTCTACAATGACAACGAAAGATTTTATAGAGAATATTAGACGAGAGTTGGATTTTCTTATAGAAAACTTGGAAGAAGAAACCGAACATAAGGAAATACTACAAGGTTTAATGACGAACGTTGAATACTTCCAAGATGGAACGGAAGACCCTGATGTTTTTTTGTTTTGGTCTTGGGAAGCACAAGAAGAACAGGAAGAATAACGTTCGTCCGCCCTCCCCAAAATATTAAATTGGCGTTTATTACCGATGACTTTTAAAGAACTGGCAAAAAAGGGAAGACTAATACCTTCCCGAACACCAGAAGCGGATTTACGAGCCATCTTATCAGGTGAGTTATCACAGGTAGATTTAAATTGTAATGCTGAACACTATTTAAGTCGTCTATACCAAAGCGGAGAACTAATTAAACGAATAGAAGAAAAGGAATTGCGATACTACGATACATACAGCGATTACCTTTACGTTGGTAAGACAAGCGATAACGTAATACAAATGATTAGAGCAACGTCTGCTTATCACTATGGAATGTGCTACGGATATTCACAAGCCGACATAGCATTCTTTTACTTAAATGCTCACGGATTGAATGCGGTAGCGGCAGAAGAGTTATTTGAGTTTGAGAAACAGTCGTGGGAGATATCTATTTATGATTTAGTAAGCCTTGCTCCCGCTGATGGATTACATTAAATAAGCATCACAGACCACCTCTACGACCACCAACCCGAATATAATTCTTGACGACTTGTTAGTTTTTATGAGATAATAATATCGGGAAGGTACGAATCCTTTCACTCCGACCAAATTTCCCGAAAAATAAATGGGTCCTATTAACTTAACGAATTATCCGAACTCAAGTCCTTTCAATCGACCGTCTCCACGCCATTTCGCTAATAGCTGATTGAAGGCGTTGAGTCCGGGCGCATAAGACTCCGCTCCTATCCCGCGACCTGCCGCAACATCGCCTTCATTGTTGTAATACCCAGGCGTACACGCCTCAAAAAACGCCGTATTGCTGAGCGCCAATCGCCGAATCGTTCCAACCCACTCTGCCTCGGCTTCCGAGGTGGGATGAACATATCGGGCGTCGCGAGACATGACTTCGTTGACGATGTACGCGACGTGTTGTGCTTGATCATCAAGAACGGCTGTAAGGTTGACCGAGAAAGCGTTTTGGGAAAATCCAACCTGGAAGCAATTGGGGAACCCGTGACTCGAGAAACCGTGCAACGTTCGTAATCCATCGGTCCAATAATCCGAAAGAGCCACTCCATTCTGACCATAAATCTCGTAGCCGGAGCGTCGGGTATACGCCGTACCCACCTCAAAACCTGTAGCAAAAATAATGCAATCGACGTCATAGGAAGTCCCATTCGCGATTACGGCGTCGTCGACGATCCGGTCCACGCCTTGGGACTCACTGGTATCGACAAGAGTGACATTCTCTCGTTCGAAGGTGGGTAGGTATTCGTCGTTGAATGTCGGGCGTTTGCAGAACTGGCGATACCAAGGTTTCAACGCTTCAGCAGTTTCAGGATCCTCAACGTATTTATTGACGCGCGCACGAATGCCATTCATTTTCTTGAAATCAGCTAGTTCGGCGAGCGCTGCCGCTTCTTCCATCGAGATTTGCTCGTCATCGCGTTGAGGCATCAAGCTCGCAAGGGTACGAAAGATATCGGTCCATCCGTCGCTAACCAAGTCTTCTTCGACGGGCCGGCCGATTACCATGTCATTGAAATTCTCTCGACGCGCTCGCTGCCAACCGGGCTTTAACGACTCTGCCCACTCGGGATCCGTCGGCTTATTGCCACGTACGTCAACGGACGACGGTGTTCTTTGAAACACATAAAGGTGTTTGGCATGGGCTCCGACGTAAGGAGCCGCTTGGATGGTGGTAGCCCCGGTACCAATCATGGCGACAACTTTGTCGTCCAACTTCGTCAAGTTCCCGTTGTGATCACCTCCGGTGTAATCGTAATCCCAACGGCTGGTATGAAACGTGTGACCCTCAAAGTCCTCAATCCCTGGGATTGCAGGTAGCTTGGGTCGATTTAATGGGCCCGTTGCCATTACGACAAATCGCGCCTTCATAGCGTCATCTCGATCAGTCGACACGGTCCACCGCGCGGAATCTTCATTCCATCGCAGTTCCGTCACTTTCGTTTGAAAACAAGCGGTGTCGTACAAGTTGTAGGCTTTGGCAATACGTTTCGAGTGCTCAAAAATTTCAGGCGCGTATGAGTATTTCTCCTTCGGCATGTAGTCGAGCTCTTCTAGTAGGGGTAGATAACAATATGACTCGATGTCACATTGGGCACCCGGATAGCGGTTCCAGTACCAAGTCCCGCCGAAATCGCCACCGGCTTCAACGATCCGTATATCCTCGATACCAGCTTCTCTAAATCGTGCTGCAGCCAGCAACCCGCCAAACCCACCGCCAATAATGATGACGTCCACCTCGTCCTCAAACGGTTCTCGCGAGAAACCTGTTTCGACGTAGGGATCGTCAACAACATGTGCAAACGTGCCCGTAACCTCGACGTACTGTTCATTCGCGTCCGGTCGCAGACGTTTGTCGCGCTCCTCCCGATATTTCTCACGAAGAGCGTCGGGATCAAATCCCAGATTGGAATACTTACGCGGTAGTACCGTGCTCATTGTCGTTTAGCTCCCCACCATTAGACCTACGATGTGCTTCGGATAAATATCTCTCGCGAGTTGTCTTTATTCAACCTCATTTCCACAGCCTGCTTCGGGCCGATTCCTCGTCGGAGATCGGACGGCACAACCAACCGCTGTTTTCTACCCTGTGTTGAGGAGCATAACGACTCTTTCACGCGTTCGGCCAACCGTCTTAGTTACAAGACAACATCATCGTTTTCGCTTTGCCCTTGCACCCTGCTATTTTTCTTATATACATCAATAGGTTATAATCTTGCGGGCGTTCAAATAATTCCGTATTCGACCAGGCCTAGCCTGGGCTTCCTCTCACATCCACGGTCACCAGTGAAACCCTAGGTACGCGATCATGAATTGTCTCTTTGGTTGTTTCATTTTCGCAGAAAAAAATTCTCTTCGGCGGATTGGATTAGTTTCGAACAACCCTATCTGTGTACAACTGTTGGTTCGATCGTGATTACTAGAATTTCTTGCCTGATCTGCCTGGCTTTGACCGTCGACATGATGGGAGACCCGGTTGCCTATGATTACACTTATGTCGAAGGTCACTACCTCCACGGCGATAAAGAAGGTTTGCGAGGTCGTGCATCTGTAGCTCTACCCGCGTCGCTCTACCTCTACGGAGAAGCCGAAGCAATAGATGTCGTCAATCAATACCAAGAACTGAAGCTATCCGACTATCAATTCGGCGTTGGTTTCCATATCACCGCCGATCGTTTATTGAGTAAATCTTCGTATCTCAGTGCCCTTAGAGTTGTCCCGCTCAAAGGCGTCGATATATTCGTCGAGGCCGGTCCCCGCAATTGGGATTTCGAGTCGAACAACAAAAGTCGTGGCGGTAACGACATAGCCGCGAAAATCGGTTGGCGTTTCGGCAACCCCTACAGTTGGCAATGCGTGGTAGGCGCAGAAATCCAAAGACACGCAAAAATGTCAGGATCTATCGACCAAGACGCACTTAAGCACCTTGCCACATCCGAAGCCAACATCGATGTCGACGACTACATCAAGTTCTCCGGCTCAACCGAAGCCATTTACGGTTTCAAATTCTTGTGGAATCTCCGTAAGGCTTCTCTAGTCGTTGGCGTTGAGGGCAGTTCTTGGGATACGCACGGAGTAACCGTCGGTCTTCGCCTAGTGCCGTAGCACCGGGAATTCGTCGGCCTTGGGTCTTCGTTCTGCAGCCCTTGATTCAGCCTACGTCGTCTATTTTTCGTTGTAGGCGGCGCATCCCATGCAGCCAACGTTCCAGATCATTGGTTTTGCGTTCCATCCACGTTTGGGCGATTTCATCCGTCAAAATAAGAAATCGCTCATCGCGAATCGATTGAACTACCATGTCGGCAACTTCTTCCGGCTCCTTCACAGGGCCCGCTGCAGCACGTGCAAACGGGGAATCTCCACCCCCAAGCATGGGTGTATTCACTCCGAGTGGTGCTAACAAAGACGTTCTAATACCACGATCGTGGTACGTGATCGACAACCACTCGGCCAGACCGACTACCGCATGTTTAGTTGTGGCATAGGTAAGGTTTCCTTGAGACGTAAGGATGCCCGCCATCGATGCCGTGTGAACGAGATAACCATCGCCCCGCGCCAACATCGAAGGCAGCACCGCACGAACAGCGTATACGTGACCCATGACGTTGATTTGCCATTGTTGCTGCCATGTGTCCACGGGTGTGGAAATCGGATCACCCCCGGTTGCCACCGCTGCATTGCTAAAGAACAAGTCAATTGCCCCGAGCTCTGTTTCACACGTTTTGACGAGAGCACCCACGTCTTCTTCCTTCCCCACATCGCAAGAGACTGCGATAGCGCCAATGTCATCGGCAACTGCGCGCGCGCCTTCCACGTTTACGTCAGCAACCGCGACTTTCGCCCCTTCCATGCAAAAAGCGCGGGCACATGCCGCACCAATCCCACTCGCGCCTCCCGTAACCACTACCACGCGTCCGTGCAATTCCATAATTTTTTCCTACTGAGCGAAAGATCTAACTTAGCCGATATCGCGTGGTTTGCCGATGCCCGCCAAGTCGTACGTGTGGCGAAATCTTCTGAATCAGGATGCCGACTTTCGAATAATATGATGGCGACGAAGTCCGATGGTGAGTGATTGCAGATGCACGAGGAAGATCTCCTTTTTTCAGGTCTTAAGGTATTGGATGTCGGTTCGTGGATAGCGGGGCCTGTTTCGGCAACCATTCTGGCCGACTTTGGCGCTGACGTGATCAAAGTCGAAATTCCGGGTTCGGGGGACGCTTATCGTGGACTCGCTATAGCACCGGGAACACCCGATGCCGAAATTAATTACACCTGGGTTCAAGACGCTCGTAACAAGCGGTCGATCACACTAAATCTAAAGACCGAGATGGGAAAGACGATTCTTCGCCAGCTAGCCCAAGACTGCGATGTCTACGTCACTAATCACCCGTTGCATATGCGGCGCGACCTGGGCCTTACCTACGACGACATTAAAACCATCAACCCGACGGTAATTTATGCCTCGCTCACCGCCTACGGAGAAAACGGGCCCGAACGGGATCGCGAGGGATTTGATCTCGTCGCGTATTGGGCTCGCAGCGGCTTGATGGATCTAGTGCGATCGCCAGGGTCACCTCCGGCGCAGTCGCTTCCGGGGATGGGCGATCATCCAACGGCCGTAGCTCTTTACGCTGCAATAGTGACAGCGCTTTTAAGACGCGAACGAACTGGCAAGGGAAGCATGGTTCATACCTCGTTAATTGCCAACGGAGTGTGGTCTGCGTCATGCATTGCATCAGCCGTATTCGCCAAGGGTGACTTCTCAAACTACCCAAGCGTAGCCGCACGACACTTTACCCGCGAGCTCTATGAAACTTCGGATAATCGCTTTTTACAGTTCACGATGGTCCGGTCCGATGAAGAGATCGAGGCCTTTTTCCGCGTCCTCGAGGCGACGTATCTCATAGAGGATCCACGGTTCAATTCGAGACGAGCCCGCATTGAGTCTGGCGGAGCACTAGCCCAGGAGTTGCGTCCGCTGCTACGAAGCCATAACGCCGACCACTGGATCTCAGTTTTCAACCGAGCATCCGTCCCAATATCAATCGTGGGGACCCTCGCAGATCTGGCCGAAGATCCGCAGCTGAAAATAAACAACATTATTAAACAGCCCGAAGAAGACGTCGGTACGCAATGGGTGATCAATCACCCATTAAATATTGATGGATTACCCGTGCGAGGCATTAAAAAAGCTCCCGGCATCGGAGAACACACCAAAGAGATCCTCCACGACCTAGGCTACCCGGATGACGAAATCGAGAAGTTACATGCCGAGGGGGCTATTTAGACAGCCATTCGGTTGAGCAGAATGCTTCGTTACGCCTGTGGCTTTCGCACTCGAAATATTGCCGTATGCTGAACGCGGGCAACCGCTCTGTCGGCAGCATCCCGGATTTCCGTGTCATTAACGATGTAATGGTGTCCTTTCCGCTCGTACGCGTCGCGGCAAATCCCCGCGACACAATAGGTTTGACCGACTTGCCCGCGGCGCAGATGTTGTATGCGACTCTCCGTATGAATTGAAGGTCCGTAGTTGTACGAATGATGCAGCCAATGGATGGGTTGCTCCGCTATCCACGCCGGGTGAATGGAAGCGTCCGACCCGAAAAAACAATCCAAGCTCTCCTGTTGTTTATCCCGCGCATAAGCTTCCGCATCGGCGACCGACAAATGTACTTCACGGGTCCGTAATTCCTGACCCACTGGCGCATCCCTAAGGGTGAGGTCTGGGATGCAATTCGGCATCGACTCAGGCGGCCGTCGATTAGGGATCCCTACATCTCCTAACCATGGGGCTTCACCTCTTCCGACTCGACCGAAAAAACAGGACACCTCGTCGATATCTCGACGAACATCGAAAGATCCATCGTCACCAAGGATAACCACCAGATCATCGTTTGGATAAACGGGCTGGCGAAACCGAACCTGGGCCCAACCGAAATCTAGCCATTGGTTCCCCAGTGTCTCGACAAAGAACGACGCAGCCCAACCGTACGCAGTCGCTCCACCTACCAGCGCGCCTTGAAATCCATAATCCCTGGCTCCCGATGTTGAATGAATCGCGTTAGATTTCTCCGCATCCGGGTTTTTCATAAAAGCGTGGAGATGGCGGCGGTTAGGCATTGGCATCCGCCCGGTGAATTCGAAATCCGCTGATTGGAAAACGATACCCGCGAGACTCAACGAGGGTTCCTCGCGCGTGCAATTGCGGGCATTCGTACAAGTCGTCCACCGATTGCACCAACGCGAAGGTGAGATGATGATTTTCCGCTTCCGCAAACCACTCTTTGGCACTACGCGAACTAAAAGCGTTCACCATAAGCTCTGAATATTCCGACCAATTCTGCATACGACCTTCGGCGGTTTGGAAGTGAACTTCCGCGAGACGGGGCTCCCCCGTCAACTTCGCCACACCTTCCATGGGCACGTTCATGACCGCACCGGGTGCACAGTAGAGGTGACCGTCGCGGGTTGGCACCATTCTGAGTGCGTGCTTGACCCTTCCTTCACGTCTAGCGACCTCACCGGTAGCGGCGTATCGCCCAACTTGGCTTTGAACGAAGCCAGTCAGTACGTCCGAAATCACGAAATCAATGAGGTAACCGTATCGCTCGCTCCGACTCTCCATATAAGCCGCAATGATCAGAGACGCAGCAGCAACACCACCAGTCATTTCCGCCGCCCAAGGCGGTAGACGCTGTGGGGGCTGATCGTATTCGCCCGTAACGCTCATAAATCCGCTCTTTGCCTGGAGCGAATCTTCATCCCAATTCCGCGGTCCGTCCATCCCAAAACCGCTAATCACGGCGACAACTGAAGGCCCCTCGACATCGGCTATTGATGCATCGCCAATCACGATGTCAGACGAACGAACAAGGCCTTCGAACGAGTCATCGACGATCCTTTTACCATGGTCCAAGAAGGCATCACCGCCGCCGTTAGAATCACCCCAGCGGTACTCGGTGCTTCGGTTACCGACGCGCGTAACATCCCAGCCCAAATCCACGAATTGTTTCGCGGCCGCGGCCACGGCAACAGAACCCGCTACTTCCAATACCCGGCGCCCCGGAGATCGTCGCAATTTCTTGCGGCGGGACCAGGGCGGCTTCACTTCGATCGACTCAAAATGACCCCAGTTCCGCTCTCGTTGATCAACTCGACTAAGCAGCCCCCGCTCGATGGCAAGGGGTGGATCGGGGTCTGGTTTTATCCCGAAACGCAGTTGCTTTTGACCGACGACCCCGTCGTGGGCAAGGTTTTCGATAGCAGACGATTCATACCCGGCGATTTCTTTCAAGATTTCTTCGTTATGCTCCCCGATGGTGGTGGCCGTCCAGACCGAGTCAACGCCCCCACCCCATACCGGACCCGATGTCACCTGCGTCCCTGCAACCACAAAGCATCCCCTACTCCAACGGCCGTGGTCTCGGACTACGTCCGCGACATCGGCAGTCTCAATGTCGACGCTCGCGCTTGGGGCGGGCCGATTCGCGCGCTTTGAGCGCTCAGCTACCACCGTCCCAATATGGCTGACGCCCGTCTCGTACAACGAAACCTCGACGTGGCGAGGTCCCGGTCGTTCACGCCGTTCATCCAATGCCCCGAGCAAGGCTACCAAGAGATATAAACCACAGACATGATCCGCATACGTGATCGTTCCAGGTCTTCCAGGCGTATTGGAACCCGGCTCTCCAATCATGCTGTTCTGCCCAGACATGGCTTCCGCGCCTGGCCCGAATAACGGTCTGTCTTTCCACGGACCCGTCGTCCCAAACCCGGTTACCGAACAATAGATAACGTTATCGTTTACCTGACTGATCTGCTCAAAGTCAATTTTGAACTGACGCATGACCCTCGGGGTAAAGTTGTGTGCGACCACGTCCACGTTTGCCGCAATAGCACGGAAAACGTCAGGACCTCCCGCTTTCGAAAGATCTAAACCAACACTTTTTTTGTTTCGAAAATAGTGAATGTCTTGAAGAAGCGGGGCGCCTCGCGCATGGGACTGAATGCGAATCACTTCCGCACCCAAATCCGCTAGATGCCGAGTCGCAAACGGAAGTGCAGCCGCTTGTTCCATCGAAAGAACCCTTATTCCGGTAAGCGGTTTCACGATCCCCAATGAACCCAATTCACTTCGACGCGTGGGTCGTGTTGGAAACGGAAGATGTCCCCCAATCCATAAGCTCCGAGAGCTTGACCCGCAGAGCGAAACAAGCCCGTACTCAACATGTCACTTTCGTTCTCACGTTTTATCCAACCGATCAATCGCGAGGAGGATTGAAACAAACCATAGTCTTTTCACTTACCGTCCATTCCGGTGGATTAAGATCTAAAAATCGTTAACAGAGCTGGATATAGGGGTTCCGCGACATCAACGTAAAACATTACCACTCTGATCTAACCGGGAGTACTGTCGATGCCTCTTGATTACCCCAATCAATCTTTGACGCTTTTTTTATAATGACCCGAATCGCAAAACCTCAGGACACCCGATGAAATACCTACATACGATGGTACGCGTTACAGATATAGACGCTTCACTAGATTTTTATTGCAACAAACTCGGACTGGAGGAACTACGTCGTATCGACAATGAGGCCGGCCGGTTTACGCTTGTATTTCTCGCTGCGCCCGGCGATTCAGATGCACAGGTCGAATTAACCCATAACTGGGATCCGGAGCCTATGAACGGCGGTCGAAATTTTGGGCATCTCGCCTACAGTGTCGAAAACGTCTATGCAACGTGCCAACGGTTGATGGACGGTGGAATCACTATCAACCGCCCTCCCAGGGACGGTTACATGGCGTTCGTCCGTTCGCCCGACAATGTCTCGGTTGAAATTTTGCAGCACGGTCAACCGCTCGCTCAAGAGGAGCCATGGAAGTCAATGCCGAATACGGGCGAATGGTAAAGACAGTCTCGGAGCTGAGAGATGAGGCAATCAAATAACGTGGAATAGCCTCTCACACTCAGACCATTAGAAACGGGTTAGCTCTGTTATTCTGTCCGTCCAATTCATGTACCGCGGTCGTACCTTATGTCGCTGTCGTTAGGCGTCCACATCGGACAACAAAATCTATCTATGGACGAACTCCGCGCTCTGTGGCGCAGACTTGATGACGCAGGTGTCGATTGGATTTCTGTTTGGGACCACCTCTATGAGGCACCTTATCAGGGCGGTAACGGGTCACACTTTGAAGCACTATCGACCTTGGCCACTCTGGCTGCCGATACCCAACACGCCCGCATTGGCTGCCTCGTGTTTTGCATCGGCTATCGAAATCCGGCTTTGTTAGCCAAGGCAGCGACAACACTCGATCACATAAGTAATGGTCGTTTTGAGCTGGGTCTCGGAGCGGGTTGGCACATATGGGAAGCAGTGGCTCACGGATATCCATTCCCCGACATCGGGACCCGCTTGGATATGCTTGAAGAGGGGGTTGAGATCATCCGTCAAATGCTGACGCAAGAGAGAACGAGTTACTCGGGAAAACATTATCAAGTCGATGAAGTGAGTTGTTTGCCACGTCCCCAACAATCGAAACTTCCGCTATGGATTGGGGGCAGAGGGGAAAAACGCACTCTTGAACTTGTTGCCCGATACGCCGATGGGTGGAATGCGGCCTATGTCGGCCCCGAGGAGTTTAAGCACCTGAATGCAGTGCTTGAAGAGTGGTGCTCGACACACGGCAGAAATTCCTCAGAAATTAAGCGCGGAGTCAACGTCGCGTTTGCCATGGGCATCGATCAATCGAGCGTCGCATTACAACAAAAAGCATTGCACGATTCCTGGGGGAATGCTGCAGCTAACATAAGCGAAGGGGCGCTATTGTGTACTCCCGAGGCTGCATCCGAACAAATTATCGAATACTTCGAAAGCGGAGTGGACGAACTCAACATCGCCCTGCGCGCTCCATGGGATGACGAAGCTCTCGAGGTCTATCTTGAAGACGTCATCCCTACGGTCAGAAAAGCCACAGAATAACGTATGGATTTTGATCGAAGCCGGCTAACACTTGCGAAGTTACACGTCGTCGATTAACTCCGAAAAAGCGATAAGGCGTTGGGCTTCTTCGTAATGAAGTTTCTCAATCAACTGGCCATTCATAACGGCAACGCCCTTCCCAGCGGATAACGCATCGGTCCATATTCTTGTGATCTGTTTCGCGCGAAGCAGCGCTGACTCTTCTACTCCGAATATGCGGTTTGCGGTGTCAATCTGGGATGGGTGGATCAGACACTTTCCGTCGAACCCTAGGTTACGGCCCTGCTCGCATATCCGTTCGAATGTTCTTTTATTCTCAAGGTCGAGGTGTACACCGTCTAGAACGTCGCGGTACTCCGACCGTGCGGCGTTCACACATCTCGAAAGTGCATAAAGCACACTGTCACGATTGTCGCTGTGTCGAGCCCTTAAGTCGGCGACCAGATCACTCGTACCCATAACCAATACATCCACGGGTGATTCGGCAATCTTCTCCACGTTGGTAACTCCGCGAGGCGTTTCGATCATGACCCATATATCCTTTCTCGGACCATCGGAAGCGTCGAGATGCTCGCGAACCTCAACGACCTGCTCCGCTTGCTCCACCTTTGGAAAAAGAAGGCCGTCGGCGCCAGTCGTGACCAATGCTTCGATGTCATCGTGCCACCAGGACGTTTCGGACCCGTTGCAACGAACCACAAGTTCCCGATTTCCGTAACCGCCTTGCTCTAAGGCTTCTTGGACTAGTCCCCGGGCATGAACTTTTAAGTCAGCGGCCACTGCATCTTCTAGATCGAAAATAATGACGTCACATGCCAAGGAGCGTGCCTTTTCCATGGCTCGACGATTAATCCCTGGCATGAACAATGCAGAACGACGCGGTCTCACCAATAAAGTCTCCACACCTCAGCCATAGCCACGCAAACAGACCCCCGTCACGGGGCTCGCCGCCAATAGAATTGAAGATAATAAGCGACTTTCGACCGTGCGGGCGCGTCCGCTCCGCTGTCAACAAACCACCGCATCACGCCCCCAATACGTTAACCCAATCACGAGCGACTTCCAGAGTGTGATCAATGTTCGGCCGCGATTCGTATCACTCCATCAAGGTTCAAATCGAGGCAAACCTTCATCCAGCTGTACGCCAAACGTATTCAAAGCCATTGCAAGCATCGTGTATTGCCCCACCGTAAAAACGATGTCCATGACCTGTCGCGTATCGAAGAGCTCGTTGAGCTTTCCCCATATGTCGGCTGACAACATCTTATCGCTTATCAGCTCGTCGGCAGCGTCGCACAGTAGTTTTTCGAGTTCGCCCAGACCAACACCGTTGCTTCCTATAGCCCGGATTTCGCGATCCTCTAGGCCGGCCTCTCGAGCGATTACGACGTGTTGTCCCCACTCGTATTCCGAGCTGACGAGTTTTGCGGTCCGCAGGATCAAGACTTCTCGCTCCCTTACTTTGATCGTCGATTTACCTAGGACATGATTCGCAAAAACGAGCCAACGACGTAGCAGGTCTGGATGATGAATTAGCGTTCCGAATACATTGAAGACTCGACCACCAGCTACAAAGGGCTGCATTAGATCCCTCTGTGCTTGATCCCAATCAGATTCGGACAGCGGCGCGATCCGTGGTTTCGACAAGCGCATGTTTACCTCTCTCACAAAGAATTAATTTTGTTGTCCATTTTGCACGTCCTACGTCGGGTTCGTATTTACCGGGTTTCGTAGGCATCTGTCACAACGTACTATCCCGACAATACATTTTTAGCACAGGGTATCGCCATGGCCTTTCGCGCGATCGAAGAGACTCAATTCGGCGTCTCCATGTTCCCAACCGATTATTCAATTCAACCCGTGGAGCTCGCGAATGCGGTCGAGGCGCGGGGCCTCGACAGTTTGTTTTTCCCGGAACACACACATATCCCCGCAAGTCGAAAATCACCCTTCCCCGGAGGGGGTGACTTGCCAAAACAGTACTGGCACAGCCACGACCCATTCGTCGCCCTAGGAGCTGCTGCTGCCGTAACTGAGCGTATTCTTTTAGGAACTGGGATATGCCTAATCATCGAACGTGATCCGATTACCACGGCAAAGGAAATCGCCTCACTCGATATGATTTCGAACGGTCGAAGCGTTATCGGTATTGGAGCCGGTTGGAATCGCGAAGAGATGGAAAATCACGGCGCCAATTTTTCGAGTCGCTGGGCCATTGTCAGAGAAAAGGTACTCGCCATGCGAGAAATTTGGACGAAGGAGGACGCTGAATTTCACGGCGAGCACGTCGATTTCGACCCGATTTGGTCGTACCCCAAACCTATACAGAAAAACGGTCCACCGATTTGGATCGGGGCGAACTCAAAGTGGGTCTTCGATCGTATCGCCGATTACGCCGATGGCTGGATGCCCATTGGGGGGTTAGGATCTGGGAACATGGACCGTTTGCGCGACGCATTCGAAGCCCACGGCAGAAAAGTCGAGGACCTCGATTTAGCACTGTTCGGTAGCCCAATGGATGCGGATCAGGCGCGCGGCAGGATCGAACAGGGTTTCGACCATCTCATCTTTAATCTACCCTCGGAGACGGCGGATAAGGTTCTGCCTATCCTCGATCGTTGCGTGGAGGTCGTAAAAGCAATTCGCGGTTAATCGAAACAAAGTCGACTTACTTCCAAAGACCCGAGGACCGAATTGCACCAACTTTGAGCCATGGCGGCAAAAAACCTACTCATCGTATATCACTCCAAGACCGGGAAGACTGAACGTCTCGCCGACGCCGTCTACGAAGGTGCAAACGACGCCCTGTTCGAGACAGTTTCCGTAACCATGAAAACTGCGCAAGAAGCTGGCCCCAAAGATATTATCGAGTCCCACGGATTACTGCTTGGCACGCCCGAGAACTTCGGTTACATGTCCGGCGCCATGAAGGACTTCCTTGATCGAACTTTCTACGAGGTCGAAGGAAAAATCCAGCCACTTCCGTACGCAACATTCATCAGCGCGGGAAATGATGGGAGCGGTGCTTTGCGAGCCATCCGGAGAATCGCCAACGGCTACCCATTTCAAGAAGTCCAGGAGCCAGTGATCGTCGTTGGAGACCCGACACCCGACGATCTCGATCGATGCAAAGAGTTGGGTATGGCGCTTGGCGCAGGTATCGACGCGGATATTTATTAAGTCAGGCGCTGATGCTCAACGGGTACCTTGCACGAACATCTCGATTCAATTCGCGCCGGGCCCACGCATATCCTATTAGGCCGACCAGGACGTTGCTCACTGCGATTGCGACAAAAACGCCTCGATACGCCAAGAAAAAATCGAGAACTAGCGCAAGCGGTATCTGCACGACGACCATACGAAGTATTGAAATCACGAGAGACGGCATCGGTCGGCCTAACGCCACAAAGTAAGTGGTCGCCATCATCGTGACGCCGAAAAAGCCGAAAGTGATCGGCACGATCAACATGTAATCATAGGCAGCTCCGATGACGTCCGCATCGTCAACCACGGCGCCCACAATCGAGTTTCCGAACGCAGCCAGGACGGCGAAAGCGAACAATCCCCATGCCATTGAAAACCGATACGTAATTGAAAGCGCCGTCCGAATACGCTCATTTTTTCCAGCACCATAGTTCTGGCCTACGAATGGACCGATGCTGGATGAAAGAGCCATAAGTATCATGGTTGCCAAAGACTCAATTCGGGTCGCAACCCCAAACGCCGCAACAATGGCGTGCCCATGAACAGCTAAAAGCGCCATTAGAACGCTCATGGACACAGGGCCGATCAAGCTTGAGGCCATCGACGGAACGCCGATGCGCAAAACCTCGGCCCAAGAACGAAGCATCTGCTTGAGAGATCCCGGAGGTCCAAAGAGTCCGAATCGACGGAAAATAACGAGCGCGTACATAGAGGGTGCCACACGCGATAGGATGAATGCCCATGCCGAACCGTTCACCCCGAGACCATCCATATCGGCAAAACCAAATATTAATGCCGGCGCAATCAACACCTGAAGGACTGCGCCAGAAGTCATGATAATGCCAGGCGTTCGAGCATCTCCGAGCGCTCGCACCATCATCCCTCCGACCATGGGTATGGCAAATAACGGTAGCCCCACAAACCATATGCGCACATAAGAAACCGTGATTGGCAGAATCGCTTCACCCGCCCCTTGCCATTCAAAGAGAACGGGCGCGTAGACATATCCCAAAGCTGAGATCACAACAATTAAAAGCAACACCAAAATCAATGTGTGCGCGCCGATGAGAATACATCGTTCTCGGTCACCGCCACCGAGGACGCGCGACATAATTGAAGTCGCACCTACCCCGAGTCCCATGGAGACGCTCGACACGGCCATTACTAGCGGAAACGTAAAGCTAACCGAGGCTAGTTCTGAGGTCCCTATCCAACCGATATAGATCGTATCGATCATCGACGCTCCGATCATCGACGAGATACCGAGGAACATCGGTGCGGTCAGGCGGCTTAGGTGTCGGGTGACCGAGCCCGAGGTGAGATCAAAGACGGCCACTACTGGGTTCCCTGCACGACGACCACGGACCCGCGAAATGCCAGTGGTTTGCTCGCCAATCATCATACCACCCCGATGAATCATGCTAAAAAACCGCACCGTGAAAGAAGCTCGGGGTATATTACCGACCGCAATTTTGGAACCTAGTTTTGACCGAACGCACGACCAACATCCTCCAGAGCATCAGCGCGATTTCCCCTGCCGAATGGAACCGTTGCGCAAACCCAGCCAGCGAGGAATACAACCCATTTCTAGATCACCGTTTCCTTCGGGCGTTAGAAGAGAGCGGTAGTGCTGTGGCTGAAACGGGATGGCAGCCGTTTCATCTTTGCCTCAAAGAATCGGCATCCGCAGTCGCTGTTGCGCCCATCTACCTCAAATCGCACTCAAGAGGAGAATACGTTTTTGATTCTGGGTGGGCCGATGCGTTCTACCGAGCAGGTGGAGAGTACTACCCTAAAATGCAAGTCAGCATTCCGTTTACTCCCGCCACTGGACGCCGACTACTCGTGAGCGACTTGCCAGAGCGAGACCAGATCGAAGAACAACTCCTGCATGCCCTCGTCCAAGTCGCACAACAGATCAAAGTCAGCTCGCTACACATGACCTTCCTACCCAAGACGCAATGGGACCGGGCCGGCAAGTTCGGGATGCTGCAACGGATGGATACGCAGTTCCATTGGCGCAACGACGGTTACGATACGTTCGAAACGTTCCTGGAACATCTGTCCTCGAAGAAACGCAAGAACATCCGTCGTGAACGGCGCGACGCCGTCGCTAACGACATTACCATCGAATGGATTACCGGAAGCGATCTTAAAGAAAGTCACTGGGATGCGTTTTACGACTTCTATATCGATACCGGCAATCGCAAGTGGGGGACCGCTTATCTCTCGCGTTCTTTCTTTAGCTTGATTTCAGAGCTCATGCCTGAACGTACGTTACTTATATTGTGCAAAAGAAATGGTCGCTATATTGCCGGGGCTATTAACTTTATCGGCGACAAAACGTTATTTGGCCGGAACTGGGGTTGCCGAGAAGACCACCGATTCCTCCACTTCGAAACCTGTTACTACCAAGCCATCGAGTTCGCAATAGCAAATCAACTCGAGTCAGTACAAGCAGGAGCTCAAGGCTCCCATAAAATCGCTCGCGGGTATCTGGCGCAGCCCACCTACTCAGCTCACTGGGTCCGCGATGCTGGATTTCGCGATGCCATCGCACAGTTCCTCCGAGATGAACGGAGATATGTCGAACAAGACATGGAATGGATTGAATCGCATACGCCCTTTCGGACTAACCTCGACCTGGAACGGTTTCAAGATCGCCTCAAGCTCGATCAAGTACCTGACGAACCCCCTGCGGGGAAATCTCCGTCATAAATCGCCAGCATCCTGCAGGCTCATCAACCTTCTTCGTAAACCACTTACACGGAAGTTACACGCTGACTGCGTTTTATAACTCGATCTTCGCGTCAGAACTGCTTCTATTCCTTTATGATAAGAGTGGTCCCTAGGTCCGGATTTCACATGTACCGCCACTCCATTAAAGCCGTACTCAACGACGACATCGGACTAGATAAACGCGTTCAAATAAATGGTTGGGTTCGCTCGCGACGGACATCGAAAAGCGGCTTTTCATTCCTTACCATTCACGATGGATCCTGTTTCAGCTCCTTACAAGTGGTCGCCGATCAATCGCTGCTTAATTATGAAGTGATTACTGAAATCGCAACTGGGACCGCATTGTGCGTCACCGGGGAAGTTGTGCAATCGCAGGGTCAAGAGCAGGACCGTGAACTTCGCGCCGAGCGTGTCGAAATCATCGGGGCCATCGAGGATCCCGAGTCGTATCCAATCGCGAAAAAACGGCACAGCTTCGAATATCTGCGATCGATGGCTCATTTAAGGCCAAGAACCAACACTTTCGGGGCGATCGCAAGGGTACGAAATGCCGTCGCTCAAGCTGTGCACGACTATTTCGCCACGAATGGGTTCGTCTGGATAAATACCCCTATTATTACCGCGACTGACTGCGAGGGCACAGGCGAACTTTTCCGTGTCAGCACCTTGGATCTCGCGAACGGGAATGCAGGAAACTATGACCAGGACTTCTTCGGTCAAGAAACATTTCTGACAGTTTCTGGGCAACTGAATGTGGAGCCCTACTGTCTGTCACTGAGCAAGGTCTACACGTTCGGTCCGACTTTTCGAGCAGAAAATTCCAATACTTCGCGCCATCTGGCTGAATTCTGGATGATCGAGCCCGAGATCGCATTTGCCGATCTTCATGCCAACGCAGACCTTGCTGAAGACTTCCTAAAAACAATCTTTCTCCAGGTCCTCGAACGTGTCCCCGAGGACATGCGTTTTTTTGCCGAAAGAATCGATGGGAATGCCATTGAGCGCCTTGAAAAAGTTATATCAAGCGTCTTCGAACGTATGGAATATGGCGACGCAATCAAGATTCTTGAGCAGTCGGATGAGGCCTTTGAACATCCGGTGCGTTGGGGTCTCGATTTGCAGTCTGAACACGAGCGATTTCTCACAGAAATGCACGTGGGTGGGCCCGTCGTCGTGATGAATTACCCCAAACAAATCAAAGCCTTCTACATGCGCTCCAACGACGACGACAAAACTGTCGCGGCCATGGACGTTTTGGTTCCAGGCGTCGGAGAAATCATCGGTGGCAGTCAACGAGAGGAAAGACTCGACAAGCTCGATGAGCGCATGGACGCGGCCATGAAAGAGGAACTGTGGTGGTATCGGGACCTACGACGATACGGGTCCGTTCCCCACGCCGGTTTTGGTCTCGGCCTCGAACGTCTCGTTCTTTATATAACGGGCATGGAAAATATACGTGACGTGATCCCCTACCCCCGCGTACCGCACAGCGCCACATTCTGAACGCAGTCACACCAATAACCGCAGTTCTTACACAAACATGATCAAGTCGCTGAGGAAACTTGGTCGTTTCGTCGGCAGATACCGCGGACGCATTACGGGCGGTATTTGCCTATTTCTCGTAAGTAGGCTGCTCGAGGCAACTATCCCCCTGTCGCTAAAAGTCGGGGTCGATCGAATTGCCAACGGTAATCCCGACTTATTCATGCCCGTACTCAGCATCGTCGCTGTGGTGATCGCACGATTCATCGTCGTTTCGTGGGCGCGAATAGCGGTCCGACGAGCGGGACTTCTTGTCGCGTTCGATTTGCGCCGCGCGTTGTACGCTCATCTGCAGTCTTTGGGCTCCCGTTTTTTTAGCCAATACACGATAGGCGACATGATGACGCGCGCGGTTGCCGATATCGCGTTGGTACAGCGGCTAATCTCGAGCGGCACTATCCTGCTCGTGATCATGGTATTCGCGTCGCTGGTGGCATTCTCCTTCATGCTGTATCTCTCGCCTCTGCTGACGCTTTGTATCCTGCCGCCTATGCCGCTTATTTTCTTTTATGCCCAACGCGCGAAACGCGAGATGGGGGTCGCGTCCCGGGAGGTGCAAGAACAACTTTCCGAACTTGGTACCCACGTCCAGGAGAACTTCGCGGGAATCAGAACCATACAGGCCATGGTGCAAGAACAAAATGAAATCGCAGGCTTCCAGCGAACAAACCAAGCTTACGCCGATGCTTTCTATCGCCAAGCACGAATCAACTCGATGATGGATGCGATACTGCCATCGCTAACGGCCATTTCGACCATCGCCATACTCGGTTTCGGGACGCACCTCGTACTCACCGGCGACATCAGCATTGGCGATCTCACTGCCTTTTTGATGTTGGTCTCGATGGCGGTACAACCCTTTCGAGTCGCGGGCTCTTTGGTCATTCTGTTCCAAAGGGCAGCGGTTGCGAGCGATCGGCTGTTCGATGTTTTCGAACGGGATCCGGAAATTCTTGATGACCCCAAACCCGAAGTTTCCGAAATCATCCGCGGAAAAATAGAGCTTCGAAATCTCACCTTCGCTTACGGACCAAATTCAGTTCCGGTTTTGGATCGGCTTAATTTGACCATCGAGAGAGGAGAATCGATTTCTATCATGGGTCGGGTTGGGTCAGGCAAGACAACACTTCTAAAACAGATTGTGCGGATGCTCGATACACCGACCGGGTGCGTTTTCGTCGATGACGTTGATGTCTGTGACTTTCCGCTCGCACAATTACGTGCGCAAATCGCTTTGGTTCCGCAGGACCCGTTCTTGTTCGGCGAGCCGCTACGCGACAACCTCACGTACGACGATCCCGGCCGAGCTATCGATCAAATCTGGCAAGCCGCGGAATCCGCCGACTTTTCCGAATCGATAGATGCCATGCCGGAGAAAATGCGGACCCTGGTCGGGGAAAGAGGGGTGACGTTGTCGGGAGGGGAGAAACAGAGGGCGACACTCGCGCGTGGACTGATTCGGCACGCACCGCTACTCCTTCTTGACGATTGTTTCTCATCGGTTGATACCGAAACGGAGGAACATATTCTCGGCGAACTAAACCGTCTACGCCGTGGTCGAACGACATTACTCGTCTCCCACCGCGTTTCCACCGCGCGACATTCTGACCGGATCGTCATTCTCGACGACGGACGTATCGTCGAAATTGGCACGCATAACGAACTAATCAGAAAAGGCGGCATTTACGCTGAACTTGAGCGCATTCAGCGGGAAGGCGCCAGCGAATCCGACTTCGCAACGATCAGTAAGCATTGAATCGAGTGAGAACAACAAGTGGCTGACACACAGGTAGAAATTCGAGATTACTCGATGTTCGACGCCGAGTTGTCGGGAACTGCGATGAATCTGACGCTGCTGAGACGTTTAATCAAGTGGCTTCAACCCTACCGTCGTACATTCGCGTTTAGTGTCGTCCTCGTCCTAATCTCTTCGACGCTCGCAGTACTTCTCCCGGTCGTCATGTCGATCGTCATTATTGACCACATCATCCTGCAGGAGGTTGATGTTCAAACCCTCGACCTCGGAACAATCGAGACTACGGAGTGGCTTGCTCAGCAAAGCGGTCTGTCAATGATCGCCGCTGCTTGCCTGTTGTACGGCGGTTTGCAGCTAATGTGGGCGGTTACCGGTCATCTACACCGCATGACCCTCGTCAACTCGGTCATCAATGGGTTACGAGATCTCCGACAAGACCTCTTCGAGCACTTGGAAACTCGACCATCATCTTTTTTCGATCGGGTGGCCGTAGGACGCATCATGACCCGGGTGACCAATGACATTGAAGCCCTCTACGAGCTGCTCAGGGGGCTCGGGACACTCATCGGCGAGTTCGTCCCTTTTTTAGTTGCGTTGATTATCATGCTCGCAGTCGACATCAAGATGACGGGTATCTTCATGCTCGCCATCCCTATCATCGCACTTGCAACTTATTGGTTTCGTCAACAAACGGGCAGCTTATTCCGGCTAATTCGGCAGTCCGTGTCGACGATGAACCAGAATCTTCAAGAGAATCTGGCGGGTCTTCAGGTCGTGCAGTTGTCGCACCGAGAGAAGTACAACCACCGGCGCTACGATCGGATCAACTCTGAAAACCTCAAATTCGAATCGCGTTCGGTCAAACTAGAAACGCTCTATGGCGCCCTCAACGATTCTATGGTGTCGTTAGCGATCGGCTCGATCCTTTGGTTTGCAGGTGGCGACGTCATTAGAAACCAAATCTCCCTCGGTGGAATGATTTTATTCACCCGCTTTATCGACATGCTTTTCCACCCCATCGTTGTTTTAGGTCAACAATTCAACGTTTTGTTCAGGGCCATGGCGAGTGGCGAACGTATATTTCAAGCCTTGGACTGGGACGAAAAGGTTCACGAACCCCTAAACCCTGCGACCCTACCTAAACGCCTCAGCGGCACAGTGGAATTTCGGAATCTAGACTTTGAATACGATCGCGGCATCCCGATATTACAGAATCTCTCATTCACCATTCGAGCCGGTGAAAAATTAGCCATTGTCGGCCCGACCGGCTCGGGAAAAAGTACCATCGTGCGTCTGCTTGGACGCTTTTACGACATCGACGACCATAGCATTTTTCTCGACGGAATCGATCTCAATCAAATCCACAGCCACGACCTGCGTCAACGTATAGGTGTCGTTCTGCAAGATTTCCACATTTTTTCCGGAACCGTCTACGACAACATTGCACTTGGCGATCAACGCATTGAAATGGCTCGAGCCGTACAAGCGGCGCGCACGGTCAACGCAGATCGTTTTATTCGCGAACTACCGCTCGGGTACGAGACCCCCCTATCTGAGCGGGGGCAGAATTTATCGCAGGGACAACGACAACTATTGGCCTTCGCACGCGTTCTCGCAGCCGATCCTGAAATTCTGATCCTCGATGAAGCGACCGCGAGCATCGATACCGAAACCGAAGTTTTGATCCAGGAAGGACTTCGTGAACTCACCCGAGCACGCACGTCTATCTTGATCGCGCATCGATTACAAACGATTCAACAAGCCGACCGTATTTTGGTATTAGACGATGGCCAGGTGAGCGAATTAGGGACCCACGAAGAACTCGTTGCATCCGGGGGCCTCTATTCGACGCTGCACTCTCTGCAGTTTCAAGACACCGATGATCCGCCGGTTAATTAACCCAGCAATTCCAGCGCTCGATGGATCAGCGGCTCCATCGATAGTCGCGTCTGTTCCCAGGACGGATCAACCCGTTTGCCGCGCCGATGTAGGCTGAGATTGAACCCGGTGATGATCGCGAACTTGTACGCAGCTAGCGCCCGAAACCAATTGAGGTCCGGTAGCGGATCACCATATGCCTCCACATATAGTTCCATCAGAATGTCCGGTTCAAGGAATACCGGGCGGCCGCCCCCATCTCCACCCCAAGCTTTTCGATCACTAAACGTACAAATCCAGCCAACGTCGTTAAGCGTGGCGCCGATTCCTGTGAGTTCCCAATCAATAACAGCCAGGAGCTTTCCGTCAGCCGAACAAAATAAGTTAGACGTTTGAAAATCCCCATGAAATATTCCCACGGGCGCTTCTTCCGGCAACGTTTCAAGCAGTCGCTCCCGGCAATCCGGGACTCCGGCCAACAATTCCGGATCCGCAGCCCGTTCGTAAAAGCGGTCCCAACGCTCAACGTCGTCAACGAAGGGAACTGCATCGCCAAGATAGGGCGTCTCCGCAGGATCGATTTTGTGGATCTTGGCCAGGGCTGACATCACCTCTCGACCAAGTTCCAACGCCTGCTTCGCACTCAGTTTCTCAGCCCACTCACCTGGGCCAAGCCGCATCACATCTCCGTCCAGGCGCGGGACAACGAAATAAGGCCTCCCAAACCACTCGAGATCGCCGCCAGACCACCTAACGGTGCAGTGCGGGACATCCGTCCCATCAAGAGCATTGAGAACTTCAACCTGTCTGAGCACATCCGCGGTTCCACGCCAATTGACGTTGGGCGGCGGCAAACGAATAAACCAAGACTCGATCTCATCGGAGGTTCGAACACTGAATCCATAAGCGAAACCGGCGTGGCCGGGCATATGGTGCACGTCGAAAACTTCAACATCCGAGCTTTCATACTTTGCTGCACAGAAGGGGCCAAGACGACTCGCCAACTCGTCAAGGTCCACGTCTAAACCTCGGCCGGCCCGGGAAACTGATCACGAAGCACGCGTTTTAGGATCTTGCCACTCGGGTTGCGTGGGATCTCATCGACAAAGACCACTCCTTTGGGCATCTTGAACCCAGCGAGTTTTCCAGTACAAAACTCCAAAACGCCTGTTTGAGTCAGTTCCTTGTCGGTACGCACAATAATCGCGAACGGAGATTCGCCCCACGTTTCACTTGGTTGTCCAATGATCGCAGCCTCTGAGATATCGTCGTGCGTCTGCAGAAGGTTTTCGATTTCCGCCGGGTACACATTTTCTCCGCCAGAGATAATCATGTCTTTTATTCGATCCTGAATGTACACAAATCCCTCACTGTCCATGCGAGCCACATCTCCGGTGTGCAACCAACCATCGACGATCGTTTCGGCAGTGGCTTCGGGTCGATTCCAGTACTCACGCATGATGTGCTCACCCCTCACCAGCACCTCACCCGCTTCTTCGCTAGCGCACGGCGACCCATCGGGGCGAACGATGGCGATATCCGTGTGAAAAAAGGCCTTGCCGGTGGATCCAATCCGTTTGAGCGCGTTTTCAGCATCAATTAAGCACGCCGGCCCGCAGGATTCGGTTAATCCATACACTTGGTGAATCTCGATTCCCAAGTCCGCATATGCCTCGATCAAGGATTCCGGTACCGGAGCCGCACCCGATAGGCACCACCGCCATTGCGAAAAATCATAGCGTTCGAGATTTGGCACCTGAAGCATAAAATTTAACATCGCCGGCACGCACAGTCCGGTCGTCACTTTCTCCAAATCAACGAGTTCCCACGCCCGAACGGGGTCGAAACTTCGCATGACGACGCTCGTAGTACCGCGGTATACGTTCACGGTGAGAGGAGTGAGCGCACCGACATGGAACATCGGCAGCGGCGACAAGAATCGGTCGCTTTCTTGATAATAGGTTGTCCCGGCGATGGTTAATGCTCCCCATGCAGAGGTCTCATGCGTATGGACGACGCCCTTCGGTAACCCGGTCGTTCCGGAGGTGTACATGATGTACAACATGTCGTCACCGATGGCCGCAATTTCCGGTTCAGTGTCATCAGCGGTATCCCGGAATCCCATATACCCATCGGCGAAATATACGACGTCCTCAGCACCTTCGACCTGCAACCACTGGCGAATATCGGTGCGCTCGCCGCGGCTATGAAGCTCTGCAACCGTTTCGATGAACTCTTCGCTAAAGATAAGCCTGGTCGTACCACTGTCTTTTAGAATGAACTCCAATTCATCCGCAACCAACCGCCAGTTCAGCGGCACAACGACCGCTCCGATCTTGCCCAAGGCAAAGTAGGCTTCCATGAATTCAGCACTATTCATCAACAAGAGACCGACCCGCTCACCTTTCTCGATTCCGTCAAGAACGAAAGCGTTTGCGATTCGATTACAACGTTCATTAAGCGCCGCATACGTCAACCGCACGCCAGTATTCCCGTCAACATACGCTTCCCGATTCGGCGAGAGCAGTGACCGCTTCGCCAACCACAACCCAATGTTATTTTTCACGCGACCCCTTTAAATGTTGGACCTCCGTGTCATTCTATGACGATTTCTCGGTGACGAAACCTAATTCCAAATGTTGATTGCTTCGAGAACGTTCCTCAACGTCTCGCCAACAACTTCCGACCAACGTAGCTAGACAAATCTTGACAAACTGGACAGCCGAACCAAACTCTGTACAATTCGCGGCCCCTTTTGTTCAGTACGTGAATGACCGAAGACCTGTACAGAATAGGCGCGGTGTCTAAACTCACGGGCGTGAGCGTCGAATGTTTGCGCGCATGGGAAAGACGTTATGGTGTGAATCCGGCGGAAAAAGCTGGCAAGACGCGGTTCTACAGCGAAATCCAGATTCATCGGCTAACCCAAATCAAGCGTCTTATCGACCAAGGTCATCCCATCAGCCAACTCGTAAAACTGAGCGACGCGGATTTGGCCAATCGATTAGGTCAATATTCGTCAGCGCTAACTCCCTCCAACCGGCGACTCAAAGTAGCCCTCGCCGGGACTGCCTTACTTTTAGCCGAAGAGCAATTTAGTGATAGCAACCGCCTGGAGATCCTCCGTCGTTGGCCGAGTGCAGACGCATTTGCCTCCACTCCATTGCAACAGACCCCACCGCAACGACTTCCAAAACTTGACGTCGTCGTCCTCGAGATACCCAGTCTAGACAACTATCTTATTGATAAATATATAGAATCTACAGATTCGCGTATCGTGGTTGTGTACCATTTTTGTACCGATAACGATCTACAAATCGCAACGGAGCGTGGATTTGAGGTACTCCCGTGGCCGTCAACATGGCAACAAATCGAGGAGGCGTGCCTTCGCTCTGGACGGGAGTTCCGTACGACAAGTTCGACCCAACGTCGTTTCTCCGACGAGCAACTTTTCCACCTGGCAACCAGAACGAGCATCGAAGGCTGCACCTGCCCCCGCGACTTGGTTCAACTAATTACACAAATTAACGCATATGCAATTCACACCGAACGCTGCGGCACCGTTAATACTGCAGCTAATCACTTCGAAATTTCGCTCGAAGCCAACGAGGCGAGAGCCTGCCTCGAAAATGCACTCAGCGTCCTCGTGGAAGACGAAGATTCGGTTCAAAAAGCCAATTAATTTTCTGTACAAATACTATACAATAAGTCTTGACAATATTTTTGTACTGTACATAATGCATGACCAAAGAGTTTAGGCGTGCAACACAACTTCAATGCAGTCCTCCCTTTCAAGTGTCCTTCCCCCAGCAGCGAAGTTGTTTTCAGCGGCTCCGGCCGCTGACACGCCTTTTTACTTTTCCTTGCCGAGGGGCGTGTAGAGCGTCTTGGTCGCGGGATGGGTCCTTGCACCCGCAGGTCCCGCGCACCGCTTCTTCTGTATCTAAATCAGCCTGGATCAATGATCGTCTACTAGCGTAAGTACGCGGAATTCACGCGCTGCGCCGGGTTTCTCGAAACGAAGGGGTTCAGTTGGTCAATAGTTTGAGTGCTGAACGGGCCCGCGTAGATATACCTTCCTTGTACGCCTCGAGATCGAATTCCTGTTTCCCCATCGCCCCAACAAGATAACGCTTGTATACACCCTGGGTTATCGCTCCCAGACGCCAGTGAGAAAACGCACGGTAGTAATTGATCCGTTCGAGGCTTCGCCCCGTCGCCACTTCGTATCGTTCCTGGATTTCGCCGCGGTCCGGAAATCCTTCCAGCGCTGTCGGTGCATTTTCCGCTCCACGTTCGCCGGCCGATGGCCAGTTATTGAGCATGTACCCAACATCCGCGAGAGGGTCGCCAAGTGTGCAAAGTTCCCAGTCGAGTAACGCTGCCATTCGTCCTTCGGCGACGATCATATTGCCGGGACGATAGTCACCGTGAACGATAGCGGCCCCAACCTGAACCGGAAGGTCCTCGTGCAACAGTCTCAGACTCTCATCCATTTCAGGAATCTCATGAGTTTTGGTGGCTTCCCACTGCTTTGTCCACCGCTTAAGTTGACGTTCAATGTACGCTTCCTTACGACCAAGTTGTCCGAGACCAACATCGTCTGGGTTAATCAAATGCAGGTCGGAGAGAACTTCGATGGCGTGCAATCCAAACGAATGTCGCTCCGCTTCCGTCATCTTTTGTGCCGGCTGTTGGTTGTGCAAGACGACACCGCTTACAAAACCCATAAGGTAAAATGGCGCCCCGTTAACGTCCGTGTCTTCGCATAGCCCGTACGTTGGTGCCACCGGGACCGAGGAACCCGACAAGGCCGACACAATGCGGTGTTCCCGACCCATGTCGTGAGCACTCTCTAGAACGTGCCCCAGCGGCGGGCGTCGCAGGACGTATGCTGATCCCTGGGTATCCGTGAACTTGAAGGTCAGGTTCGAATGGCCTCCCGCGATGAGCTCAAAATCAAGCGGCGGCGCAATTTCCGGGATCCTGCCCTGAACCCAGTCCGTGACTTTTGATAGGTTGATTCCATCGATCATGTTTGCAGCACCTCGGCTTCCGCCATGCCCATGGTGATAACCGGTCGGGCACACCACGTCAACCCAGTTAGGGTACGCACATCGATCGCCAACGACATCGCAACGGTCGAATGTAGTGCTTACGAACATTTAGCTAATTCCGACGCGTTTTCATTGCCCAGAGCCAATTCGAGCCAAAGTCGCTAAAGTGAAATCCCACAACTTGCTTCGTAGTCTCGTGTTCGACCGACTGACCATTCCTGTCAAAGCCTTCCTACGCGGATTTCTTTTGATTCGTCTACCGCGTTTCCGTCAATACCTGTGGCGACCCGCAGCCTGCAGTTTAGTTATCGTCTCAGTATTCCTCTTCTTGGCATTCAACTACATCAAAACTGCTACTCACAGCATCATGCAACTCTTGCCTGATTGGCTTTCGTTCTCCGGAGCCATTCTCGTACCAATGGTTTACGTGATTGTGATTGTGTCAGGCAGTTGGTTGGTTGGATTCGTCGCGATAATTATCTCGAGCCCATTCTTGGGTAGCTTGTCATCACAAACAGAAGAGCATGAATATGGCGCAGCGATCATCGCAGACGAAAGTCTTATAAGGTCAGCTGTCTCCGCATACAAACGAGAACTGACTAAACTTCGATACCATCTCACGGTACTCCTCGCCGCCTTGATCATAGGTTTAATACTTAGCCCCATTGCACCTCTCATCTGGATGATAGTCGGCGCCTGGTTGACGGCCGTGCAGTTCGTCGATCACGCGTCAGAAAATCGGGGGCTTCCTTTTAGCCACACCCGCACGCTGTTGCGTCGAAACCCAGCCCCGACGATTGTGTTCGGGTCTCTCGCGGTTGGCCTGCTGGCATTACCTTTCTTTAACATTCTCGCTATTCCTGCGAGCGTCTGCGCCGGCACCATACTTTGGAATGTTCTGCACGAATTGCCGGCGAAACGCACGCCAACGGCGACGGCCCGCCAATAGTGGGTTACGTAGCCGGAGGGGCGCCTACTTGAGCTGTTCCCGCACCCGCCCCATCCGTTCGATGGTCGCTAGTGCCTCGTCCTGATCTCTCGATATATTTCGCATCAACACGTCCGTAAACCCGAGCTCTTTATAGTCATTCAGGCGTTCCGTAACCAAACCGACGTCCCCCACAATAAGTGCTTCCGGATCGAAGCCACGGTAATTTCCGAGATAAGGTTCCATCCGACGGCTTGCCTCGTCGGCTGATTTCCCCACAAAGACGTCCCGCCGCAATGCGACGGCTCCCTCGGCGGTACCCAGGCGCTCACATGCGTCGCGATAAACGTTAAGTTGATGTCGCGTTGCATCAAACACGCTTCCGGGATCACCCAACCAACCATCACCGAGCCGGGCCGCTCGTTCGATGGCTACGTCTGCCGTTGCACCTATCCATATATCAATGGGCTCCGGAGGTAACGGTGAAATCCTTGCATCCCTCAATTGCCAATGGCGGTCGTGATCGAGCGTTTCTCCAGACCACAGTCGACGCAAGAGGCTGACCGCATCTTCGAACATGCTTCGCCGGTCGCGATGCGGAACGCCCATCCCCCCACTCTGTTGTCGTTCACCACCTAGTGCACACTGCAGGATAAATCGACCTTGGGCGATGCACGCGAGCGTCGCCGTTTGCTCTGCCACAAGCACCGGGTTCCAGAGAGGCAACAGATACAATGCGCCACAATCGCGACGATCCCATTCTGCAAGTATTCGCCCAATCACGGGGCTGTTCTGATAGTAAGGCACGGCGGTGACGTGATGATCGCCAACAAACAGCGAATCCAGACCTGCATCCCTGGCCCGGGCGGCCCGCTCAACGATATTCCGCGCACCTTCGCGATGATCACGGGTTAGTTGCATCGTGGCGATGGAAATCCCTATGCGCACCTACACTCCTCCCTAGACCCCGATCGAACCGCTCTCAAAATACTGCTGGATTTCACTTTGATCTACCTGCCCAGTGTCGTGAGATCTCAAACGATCGTTCTCGAATATAAAGTCTCCGATAATACAATCGCCTGCAAGTACTTGAGGTAGCCACAGAGCGTCGTCCTCCCACATCTCGTCATACGGAATTTCGTCCAAACGACACCAAAAAGGATCGGCCTCGCTACTCGACACAGCGTCGCCCTCGAATGTTCTCGACGTGAAGACGTAGCCCGCCATAGAGAAACCGTTGCCAAAATCATGAAACCGTAGTGCCGCGGCGGGACTAAGAGACACCACCCCGATCCCCACTTCTTCACGTACCTCCCGCACCGCGCATTGATAAATCGATTCATCTTTTTCGAGGCGTCCGCCCGGTGCGTTGATTCGTCCTTCCCCGTGCCCACTAAGCTTGTGGATCAATAAAACCGAAGACTCTCTTAACAAATACACAAGCGTGCCCTGCTGCCGCGGACTCCAGTTCGACGGGAATGCAACTTTCTCACTCACCCATACAGTATAGGGGCTCCAGAGTCAGGCTTGACTTCGGTCAACAAGGTGCTTTCGACGCTTCTTACAACGTTGCCCACGACCAAGTTATTCAATGTTGAATCGACTTAAACAAAACACGTTCGGGCTGCTTTGAAGATCGAGTCCCATCTCGGTGACATCACGCGATCGTCAATGCCGCCAATACGACGTTGCTCGGCACCGGAGGCGTTGACGGCGCCATCCACCGGGCGGCGGGACCGGAATTGCTCCGTGAGTGTCGGCAGCTCGGCGGTTGCCTCACGGGAGAAGCCCGTATTACCAGCGCGTATCGTTCCCAGCTCGCTAGATCATTCGTACCGTCGGTCCCATATGGCACAACGGCAGCCCCCAAGAGCCTGAACTTCTGCGCGGCTGCTATGAGCATCGCCTTTCCTACCATTTCGACAGGCGCATACGGATTTCCGCCGAACCTCGCCGCAACCATTGCCGTGAAAACAGGGCAGAGTAATTCGCGCCTCGACCTAGTTCGTTTCGTCTGTTTCGACCGGGCAACAGCTGAGATTTACGACGAGCTCTTGTCGGGGTAACGCTTTTCGAGAGCGTCAAGGAGCTCGTCCACAAACGAGTCCGATAGTGGGTTCAGTTCGCCGACTAGTTCACTTAGGTGTTCATTGTCTTCGCGCCCTTGCCACACTTTTTGGTAATGGCCCGCTTTATAACCATGCGCCTGTCGAAATCGGTTTAAAACGTTTTTACCGATGTACTTCTCAAACAGTTCGTCAAGTGACATGGGTAACGCATTCAAGACATCGATAAAACTTGCAATGTCGAATTTCGGATCGACAAGTGCTCGGCTAGCAAGCGCCTCAACAGCTTGGCGAAAGTTGCCATCGCCCTTGCTCTCGGCACGCTGAACCATTTCGCGCGCTAGGTCAGCACCAACCAGGTCATCCCGAATGAGATCGGACAATCCGAAGTGCCAAATATCAACAATTTCGAGCTTGACCTGCTCGATATCTGCTACCTGGTTTTTCCACCACTTCCAACCGAAATGATCCAGTAATTCCGCGCATTCAACCCACACTGCCCGGTAATACTCGAATCCTTGATTAAGCCAATCGGGGTGTACCTCATCGTTGTGCTCGGCTTGCATCCTTGCCATCACGGATAAGCGACCAGCAAAGATCTCCTCAGAGTTCGTCAATCCGATTTCTCACTTACACAGCGCCTTTATTTGTTATTGTGCGTGAATGCCTGCACCAGCGACAGCTCTGGTCATGCACCCTTACGTGCGGGAAGAACTTCTGCACGACAGGCACATTGCAAGACTCGATACGCTCTGTTCCCTCGTATCTCGAACCCCGTTCACTTCCTTCGATAACGCACCGCAAAAAACACTAGCGAAAACAGAAATTTTGATTACCAGTTGGGGTTGCCCGAGCATCGATCGGGCCGTACTCAACCGACTACCAAAACTAAAGCTCATCGCGCACTTGGCCGGGAGCGTCAAGGGATTCGTGGATGAGTACGCGTGGCGCCGCGGTGTAATGGTTACCAACGCTGTCGCCGCAAATGCCGTACCCGTAGCAGAATACACACTCGCAGCGATCTTGTTCGCCAATAAACGCGTTTTCCAACTAAATCGGGTATATCGAGAGGTTCGTGAGAACAGATCTCCCTGGTCTCGAGAAGCACCCGACGTCGGCAACTACGGCAAAACCGTGGGTATAGTCGGGGCTTCTCATATTGGTCGACTGGTACTTCGATATCTGCAACAGCATGATTTTAAGCTCCTCTTGTACGACCCATACGTATCACCTTTGGATGCAAGAGATCTCGGCGCTGCAAAGGTTGGCCTCGCCGAGCTCGCTAGCCAAAGCGACGTGGTGTCACTACATGCCCCTTTGCTACCCGAGACTCGCAACATTTTTGGTGGACGAGAACTGGGGCTGATGAAGGATCACGCCACGCTCATAAATACCGCTCGAGGTGCGCTCGTTGATCACGCCGCCCTCACGCAAGAATTAGCTAACGGTCGAATCTTCGCCGTGCTTGATACCACCGATCCAGAGGTACCAACGCCGGACTCGCCCCTCTACGAGCTTCCAAACGTATTCTTAACACCACACATCGCTGGGTCATTGGGAAACGAAACCCAACGGCTAGCCGAGTGCATCCTCGAAGAAATCGGTCGTTTCGTAAAAAACGTACCGCTGCAGCATGCAGTAAAGCGCGAAGAGCTGGATCGACTCGCTTAGACAATCGGTTCAAACCCCTCGGGCCGGCGACCTCTTCTTTACCTATTCGGTGATCAGGTAAACTCCCTTTCATCAGCGCCCATTGGAGACGAGATGGATCTTTCTTTCGGTCCCGAATACGAGGCATTCCGTCAGGACGTTCGGAAATTCATCGAAACGAATCGCGAGAGCGCACCACGCGGTGAAGCGATGAAATCCGATCGCGTTCGAAGTTGGCAGAAGCTACTTATCGAGAAAGGTTATACGGCCCGAACAATACCGCAAGAATACGGCGGGCACGGCG
>CEWR01018994.1_pt1 | contig 32874 bp, 29 predicted proteins | sample 356321 | NCBI WGS metagenome assembly CEWR01 (sample SAMEA2621551, study PRJEB7988) | marine metagenome | biome: marine biome (ENVO:00000447); feature: mesopelagic zone (ENVO:00000213); material: "saline water (ENVO:00002010), including plankton (ENVO:xxxxxxxx)" | depth 790 m
CCCCGTTTAGAAACAAAATTCGGTTAAATCCTGTAGCATCAATAAGGGGATGATGATTACTCAACTCTTCATAGGGTGGTCGCAACACTATCTCCCTAATTCAAGTATATCCTCATAGGGAGGACACACTTTTTTGCTAAATTGCACAGCAAGCCCAATTAGATGATTAAACAAGAAATGATAAGCCACGCTGAAATCTCCCGTGACCAATCTGGAAGCAGATCGGCCCTCAATAGCATGCCCATTCCAAAAGTGTCAGCAAAGAAAGATCCCAGTGCAGTGTGGCTTTCGAATACTAAGATCTCTCTATCTGTGCTAGCGTTAATCGCTATTAGTGTCACCACACCACTCTGCGCTCAACAGATCTCAACTAGGTCTCTATCACTCGACGAAGCACTTGAGATAGCGCGGGAAAACAACCCCAGCTTTCTGCAGTCAAGAAACGATGAGTCACTCTCAAATTGGGATGTGCGACAAGCTTATGCAGCCCTGTTACCCAGCGCCTCTGTTGGTTCCGGTGTCTCATGGCAAGGCCCCGGTGAACAGCAATTCGGAAGCTTGACACTCGGAGATTTGGGCTTTGGGAACCAACCCTCATACTACTTCTCCAATTATAATATCGGCCTCAATTACTCAATCGATTGGAGAACGATCAAGGGACCAGCACAGGCGAAAGCTCAAAGGGGTGTCACCCTTGCTCAGATTGATCTCGCTGAAGCAAGTCTCGTCTCAACCGTAACCAATGCTTACGTAGAGATACTCCGACAACAGGAGGCTTTGAGACTGGCTGAGCAACAACTTGAGAACAGCCAATTCAACCTCCGACTAGCCCAAGGCCAACTAGAAGTGGGCTCAGTAACACCAATAGATGTTGGACAAGCTGAGGTCCAAGTTGGTCGTTCTGAAGTGACAGTACTTCGGACCCGCAACTTGTTGTCTACAAGTAAGATGAGACTTCTTCAACAATTAGGATTAAGGGTCAATGAAGACGTCGCACTCTCAACTGAATTCACACTTTCGGAACCTACCTGGAATCTCGAAACTCTGACAGACATGTCGCTTGATCGAAACCCGACACTTCGAGCACGACGAAGATCTAAGGAAGTAGCAGACATTGGGATAAGCTCAGCTCGCTCTTCATATTTCCCATCCCTATCCATCTCAACCGGATGGAGTGGGTTCACCCGAGAGGCTAGCAATACAGACTTCCAGGTGGTACAGGCTCGGGCTCAGGTGGCTTCATCTGTAGCTCAGTGTGTGCAAACCAATAATCTCTACTCTCGCCTTGCCGATCCTCTTCCGCCCTTTGATTGCTCACGATTTGCGTTCACAGATGAACAGAGACAGGGGATCATCGATGGCAACAGGGCATTCCCATTCAACTTCCAGGGTTCTCCCCCCAGTGTCTCTCTCCGCCTCCAGGTTCCGATTTTCCAGGGTCTCAGTCGAGAACGGAACCTGCAGGCAGCACGCCTTCAAAGGGATGACATGGTACAGCAGGTACGGGAGCAGGAATTAGCTCTAGAGGCAGATCTGTCGATTGGTACCGCCAATGTCCAAACAGCATATGAGAGTGCTCTCTTAGAAGAACGCAACCGAGAATTAGCTGATCAGCAGCTAACTCTCGCCCGTGAACGCTATCAGTTGGGAGCAATTACCTTCGTTGAACTCGTAGATGCGCAAACGTTACTGGCTCAGGCCGAAAGGGACCGCATAGCAGCGGTCTTCGCTTATCATGATGCAGTAACTAGTCTCGAAGTACTTGTTGGAACATCCCTTCGGAACTGACACCTAACAAACCAGACAGAGACGATCTAGCAAAAGACATGCAAAGACGAACTAAGGTTATTATCGGGATTATCGTCATCATCTTGTTAGCATCTGCTGCCATACTCCAGACGATGTTTGGAGGTGATCGAGGAATCACCGTGCGTATCGAGGAGACTCAGCGACGTGATCTCGTTGAGGTCGTAACCGCAAGTGGGAATATCAGACCTCGTCGAACGGTCAACATTAGTTCTGATGTTTCTGCCAGAGTTGCAGAACTGTTGGTTGATGAAGGCCAGGACGTCGTGCAGGGACAAGTACTCCTTCGCTTAGAGCCGGATCAATACGAAGCCGCGTTATCACGTACCCAAGCAGCTCTCGCTCAAACGCAAGCACAGCAAACTCAGCAAGAGGCTAATCTCTTACGTACACAGCGCGACCTAGATCGCCTTCTGGCTCTTCGATCCCGTGATTCTATCTTGGTGAGTCGTCAACAGGTCGATGATGCACGTACTAATCTAGATGTCTCAGAAGCAACTCTCGCCTCAGCACGGCATGGAGTGTCACAGGCTCAGGCTGCGGTTGAGGAAGCTACTGAACAGGTCTCGAAGACCATCTTTGTCGCACCCATGGATGGCAAAGTAACGAGGCTGAATGTTGAAGAAGGGGAGACGGTTATCATCGGTACGATGAACAACCCGGGCTCACTTGTACTTACTATCTCTGATCTTTCTGTAATTGAAGTTGTTGTCCAGGTAGACGAAACCGACGTCCCTCAGATTTCGTTAGGCGACAGTGCAACAATTCGCATCGATGCCTTCTCTAACGAGTATTTCTCCGGCCAGGTCACAGAAATCGGTAACTCGGCGATCAACCCGCCATCTCAGCAATCAGCGGGTCAGCAGGCTGCGATCGACTTCGAAGTCGTAATCACACTAGATGAGAACGATGCATCTCTCCGTCCAGACTTGTCCGCTACAGCTGACATCGTTACCGAAATGCGTAGAAATGTTATTTCAGTACCAATCATCGCGGTCACGGTTCGAGAAACTGAATCTGCGGATCTTAATCAAGTGACCGGCGCGACAAGTCCGGGGGCAGGTGATTCCTCTCAAGGAAAAGATGACTCTCGGGATGAGGAAGGTGTCTTCATCGTAGTTAATGGCACTGTCACGTTTACTCCGATCAGACTGGGTATCGCCGGTCAAGAATATTTTGAGGTCCTCGCTGGTATAGACATCGGAGACAACTTGGTCGCAGGTCCTTACCAGATGATCCGCCAGCTACAAGACGGGGATTTAGTAAGGAATACGGATGACGACATCACTGGCGGTTTCCAGTTTGGCATAGGCGGCGGCGGTGATGGTGGAGGCAGCGGCTTCCGGATCAGAATCGGCGGATCTGATTGATGCTGACTGAAGTCTCTCCAGCAAGCTGACAGATTAGATGCAGGTCTGGGAAGGCGTCATCCTCGCCATGCAGCAGCTTCGCTCGGAGAAGCTGAAAAGCTTTTTTAGCCTCATAGGTGTGATCCTAGGAGTAATGTTCTTGATCGTAGTTGTGACGATCATCGAGGGTCTCGACCGCTATGTGCGCGAAGAAGTCACCTCACAGGTATTCGGCATCAGTACGGTGACCCTTCGCCGTTGGCCCGAAGTTGCTATTAATACAGACGAGGAGAGGTGGCGCCGTCGGATGCGAGCACCCCGACTTCGCTACGAGGACGCAGAAGCAATTCGTGCCCAACTCACGATCCCAGCACGAATCGCAATCCAAAGCAACTCAGGAGGAACGGCAGTTGCGGACAATGGTCGTACTGCTACTGGGGTGCAACTGATCGGAGCATCCCCCGAGGTCTTCCCCGTCCGCAACCTCAAGATTGACCGTGGTCGAGCTTTCACTGGACAAGAAGCGGCCGCCGGCACCCCAGTCCTCGTCTTGGGTTTTGAGACTTCCGAAGTCCTTTTCGAAGATCTTGATCCGATCGGACATACGGTCCGTTTGAGGGGGTTCCCCTACAGGGTGATCGGTGTACTCGAAGAGCGAGGCTCACTGTTCGGAATGTCACTCGATAACTTTGCAGTCGCTCCCCACCAATCACCGATTCAAGCGGTACTCAACCCTCCTGGGATTGTGGACGAAGTAATTATCCAAACCGTCAACCCAGACCGCCTCCTTGAGGCTCAGATGGAGGCCGAGGGTATCATGAGGACCAGGCGCCTGTTAAGGCCCTCGGAAACAAACAACTTTGCATTGGAAACCGCGGACGATGCCATAAGCTTCTGGGACAATATTTCCCGGGTACTCTTTACGGCACTTCCAGGTCTCGTAGCCATATCTTTGGTGGTCGGCGGAATTGTGATCATGAATATTATGCTGGTCTCGGTGATGGAGCGTACCCGGGAAATCGGAGTGCGAAAGGCACTAGGAGCGCGACGCCGAGATATCCTCGCACAAGTCCTCATCGAATCAGCAACTCTGTCGACAGTGGGTGCGATTTTCGGGGTCCTAGCAGGCATTGGAATCGCTACACTCGTAGCATCTTTCTCACCGATGCCCGCTGCGGTCAGCCCCAAGTGGGTAGCGCTTGGAGTCGGTCTCGGTCTGAGTGTGGGCATCGTTGCTGGAGTATATCCAGCTTTTCAGGCTTCGAAGCTCGATCCTGTGGATGCACTCCGGTATGAGTAATCTAAGGCCGCAAGAGGGGGCATCGAGATTGGCTGCCCTTAATGAAGGCCTCAAGATAGCCTTTGAGGCCATACGTACCAACGTTATTCGTTCCGCACTCACGATTCTCGGTGTCGCGGTAGGTGTGTCGGTCGTCGTAGCGCTAGCCGCTGTTATTACAGGTATCCGGACTAGTGTCATGGAAGCCTTCGAGGCTAGCGGCCCCAATAATTTCATGGTTACCCGCTTCGATTTCACAGCGGTACGAATTTCTGATGTAGGAAACGGCCGGCCTCCATGGTGGAACAAGCCTGAGATTGAGCCTGAAGAAGCTCGTGCGCTAATGAATCTTCCAACGGTTGATGAAGCACTCTACACATTTAATTTTTCTACTGACATGTCCTTTGAGAGCCACCAGGTACGTGGTGTACAGTCGACGGGATACTCTTCCGGGTGGCCGAAGTACACACTTGGCGACTTCATCGCCGGTAGGGACTTCACTCCTGCAGAGGTAGATCAGAACCGATCTGTTGTGGTATTGTCCGCTGAATTGGCTACAGAACTTTTTGGCCAACGTGATCCGATCGGAAGGCGCGTTCGAATGCTGAACCGGTGGCGCGGAACACAAGAGCCGTTTTCAGTAGTTGGTGTCTTTGAGACCGAGCCTAATGTTTTTAGTAATGCGATCGAGCACTGGGCTATCTTCCCGTGGACAGCCGCCAACCGGAGGTTGCGCCAATCGATGTCTCAAGCACAAATCATGATTGTGCCAATAGATTCCGTTTCAATGGAACGTGCCCAGGATGAGGTGATTGCAACAATTAGAGGAATGAGAGGGCTTGGGCCGAGGGACGATAATAATTTTGCTGTGCTTGGTTCTGCTCAGATCCTTGATCTCTTTAATCAACTGACTGGAGTCTTCTTCTTGGTCATGTTTGCACTCTCATCAGCTGGCCTGCTTGTGGGCGGAGTTGGAGTTATCGGGATCATGCTCATAAGTGTTACAGAGAGAACAAGAGAGATCGGTGTCCGAAAAGCCGTAGGAGCGACAAGAAGAGAGATCCTATGGCAATTCCTCGTTGAGGCATCAGCCTTAACAGCTATGGGCGCCGCTGTCGGTATGCTCATGGGTTGGGTGCTCGCAACTGGTATCGCTACCTGGACTCCACTTCCAGCAAAGATTCCGGTGTGGGCTGTGGGTACCGCACTCGGCATGGCATCACTCACAGGAATGCTCTTCGGCCTCCTACCGGCAATCCGTGCGAGTCGGCTATCGCCAATCACAGCGCTCCGTTTCGAGTGACTGAAAACAGCGAGATACAAACGTTGCGAGAGCCACTCGACGTGCTTGCAGTCATGGCACATCCGGATGATGCGGAACTCCTCTGTGGAGGTACCCTAATCAAGAGCGCTCGCCAAGCTCACCGGGTGGGAGTTATTGACCTCACAGCAGGTGAAATGGGAAGCTCCGGATCAGCCACAATTCGAGGAAAAGAAGCGGACCACGCCGCGGAAATTATGGGGCTTGTGGAACGCCGCTGCTTAGGTCTGTCAGACGCGGATCTTGAGAACAACCGGGAGTCCCGTCATCGCCTAGTCGAGCATCTACGGACCCTTCGGCCTAGAACTGTGATCACTCATTGGCCGGTCGGGCGCCACCCTGACCACCGTATTGCAGCCGAACTCGTGAGAGATGCCTGTTTTCTGAGCGGTCTCAAGAAACTTGATATCGAAGGGGAGCCGTTTCGGCCGATAAAACTGGTTTACGCAACCGCATTTCGTGAAGACGCATCCCCTCCGGATTTCGTGGTAGATATAACAGACCACGTAGACAGAAAACTCGAAGCGATATCTGCATATAGTTCCCAGTTCGACGGAGCAACAAAGGGCGGAGAGATTTTACCAGGCGGGGAACGCCCGTTGACAGAGCAAATCCGTATGCAGCTAGCCCATTACGGATCGCTCATTCGCGTACCATACGGTGAGCCCTTCCGAATCTCGGAGGCACTCGAGGTAGAGGATCTTACAAAGCTGAGCGTATCAACTTTCTAGCTATCCTCCTTATTTTTATTCTATATCCTACAAACAATCTCAAGAACGATACGACGCCATGACGGCACCTCTGCGCCGCCCACTCGCAGAACTCGAGCCTCGGCAACACCCCCGCTGAGCATCCATGGCCATAGCCAACATCCAATCTCAGCCGGAAGGTGCCCAATTGGATCCCCAGAGTCGAGATGCACCCAAACTTCCGGTTCAGTTTGTACTGGGGGATCAGCAATAAGTTGGAGCATATCTCCATCCTTAACCGCATCGATATACCGGTCACGCCCGGCAAAAATGGTGCCATGAACAGTCGAACGGAAACATGTCGGGCGTCCGTCAGGAAATGGTGGAGCAATCTGCATCTTCAGTGCTAGCTAGTTAGGGAGTAGGGCCCGGACCGGAGGGCGGTTAACTTACGAGCCGTGTCCTCCGTAGCAACACGAGACCGGAGTCGAGTACGATTTTATGAAGGCGGTTTACCTCGACCATGCCGCAACGACCCCCATCCGAAATGAGGTTCGTGAGGCAATGGAACCGTACCTCTCTGAATCCTTCGGGAATCCCTCAAGCCTTCACAGGTGGGGACGAGAGGCGTCTGCAGCTCTTGAGGACGCAAGGGCTACCGTAGCTGAAGCACTCGGTGCACACTCCCGAGAAATTTACTTCACCCGAGGAGGGACTGAATCCGACAATCTTGCAGTTCTTGGCTGCTGCGGGTTTATGAAAACTCACGAAAAACGGCTCACATTAGTGGTGAGCGCAATCGAGCATAGTGCAGTTCTAGATCCAGCCAAACTAGTCACAGAGCGGCAAGGCATAGACCTGGTCACACTCCCAGTTTCACAAGACGGGGTACTCGACCAAGAGCTCATTAGGTTAGCACTGGAATCTGGACCTACAGTCGTTTCACTAATGTGGGTGAATAATGAGACAGGATTGGTCTTTCCAGTTCCTGAAATATCAAGCCTCGTCAATGAACTAGGTGGCACTATTCACACGGATGCTGTCCAAGCTGTTGGGAAGATACCAGTAAACGTCAGAGAGTCTTCGATTCACCTACTGACAGCCTCCGGGCACAAGATATACGGTCCAAAAAGTACAGGGATACTTTTCGTTCGTTCTGGTGTGGATTTAGTGCCCCTCGTACACGGTGGCGGGCAGGAACAAGCACTCCGAGCTGGGACTGAAGACGTTGCGGGTGCAGTAGGTTTCGCTTGCTCGTTACGGCTTGCCGTTGAGGAACAACAGCAATTGTCCAAACGACTTACAGCGCTCCGCTCTGTTCTTGAAAAACGTCTTCTGAAAATCATCCCTAGGCTCCGTATTAACGTGCAAAATGCAAACCGTGCCTCACATATTTCAAGTATTGCTATTGGTGACATTGATGGAGAAGATCTCCTCGCTGCCCTCGACCTCGAAGGTATAGCAGCATCTGGTGGTTCAGCCTGTGAGAGTGGAAGTACACAGACCAGTCATGTGATCACAGCCTTATACGGAGAGGAAACTTCTACCGCGACCGTTCGATTCTCACTCGGCTGCGAGACCACCGAGCAAGAGATCGAACAGACCATAATCAAGCTCACCAGTATCGTTACACGACTCCGGAAGCTGGGGGCAGCATCGTGAGCAGGATTCTAATGGCTATGTCCGGTGGAGTAGACTCATCTGTGGCGGCAGCACTTCTTGTGGAACAAGGCCACGAGGTAGTGGGTGTCACGATGAAAACCTTCTGCTATTCCGAGACTCCTGATCACTCTAAAACATGTTGTGGACTCGATGGAATAAGTGACGCTAAACGAGTCGCCACCGCACTCGGGATTCCCCATTACGTTTTCGATGTCGAAGACGCGTTTGATCGTGATGTGATTGATGACTTCGTAACCCAATACGCTCAAGGGAAAACGCCAAACCCGTGCGTGAGATGTAATGGATACATCAAATTTCGAGATCTTTTGTCCCGGGGTCGCTCTCTAGGTTGTGACCTTATTGCATCTGGCCACTACGTACAGATCGAGCACACCCACTCTCAATCAAGAATCCTGAGAGGTCACGACGCACAGAAAGATCAATCGTATTTTTTATGGGCCCTTCCTCACGCCATGCTAAAAAGCCTGTTATTCCCTGTGGGCAACCTTACGAAGGAACAGGTGCGCGAGCATGCTCAGGCTCAAGGACTCGTGAACGCGAACAAGCCCGAGTCACAAGAGATCTGCTTCGTTCCCACTGGTGATTATCGAGATCTTCTTCGAGAGCGCCTAGGAGAACTACACCCCGCTCTGCAGGCCGGGTATCTAGTACGCAGATCTGGAGAGATCGTAGGAGAACATAATGGCTATGCCGGCTTCACGATCGGCCAGAGAAAAGGACTTGGCGGAGGATCTCCGGAACCGATGTTCGTCTTGAGCATTATTCCGGATACCAAAGAGGTCGTCGTGGGTACTCGTGCTGAACTGTTTGATGACATTGTGATTATCAGTGGACTCAACTGGCTGGGAGAACCCATTGAGGATGGTACAGAAACCTTGGTGCAATTGAGATATCGAGCTCCAACTGTCCTAGCGCTAGTGAGTCATGAGAAAAGTCAAATTGTTCTAAGACTTAAAGAAGCCCAGGCAGCGGTAACACCCGGTCAATCAGCGGTACTTTTTGATCAAGAAAATCGCTGCTTAATAGGAGGGGGTACAATTGTAAGTGCTCACTCTAGTGATTAATACGGCATGCCCGTGGCAGTGGCGAACTCTTCCATTGCCTGGTGTTCTTCCTCTGTAAGTTCTTCAGGCACCCCAACTAGCACTTCCACGTATTGGTCACCTATGTGACCATCTCTTTCAACCCCGTGACCCTTTATTCTAAACTTACTACCGGACTGGGTACCTTCTGGGATTCTAAGTATCACCTTTTGTCCAGATACCGTTTGGACTTTGATCTTTGACCCTAGTGTTGCTTGCACAATATTGATCGGTACCGCTACGTGAACATCAAGACCTTGCCTCTTGAAGAAACGATGCGGCTCTACCTTGAAGGTTATAATCAAGTTTCCACGTTTCCCCCCGCCGTGACCCTTCTCTCCTTGGCCAGAGAGTTGAACTTTGGCACCTGTATCCACCCCGGGAGGAACACTTACCTGGAGCTTACGCTGCTGTCGGAGAGTCCCCTGACCAGCGCAGGAACCACAAGGCACTCCTGGAATTTTCCCTCGACTAAAGCACCTTGGACAAGGACGTTTTACGGCAAACCCACCCTGACCAAATGAAATGTCCCCGGTTCCACCGCACTCCGGACATCTCTGACTCTCTGTTCCGGGTTTTGCGCCCCCTCCACCACATGTTGCGCAGTCCTCTGTGAAAGAAACATCGATTGAGATCTTTCCTCCGCGTACAGCCGTAAGAAATGGGATTTCAAGCACATATTCTAGGTTTTTCCCACTCTCTCTTCGTCTTTTCTGAGTACCCGAGGAACTTCTATTCCCAAGATCGAAAAGTGAGCTAAACAAGTCGGAAACGTGCCCGAAGCCGCCCTCTAGATCATCGAAAGAAAAAACCGGATGACCTCCCTGAGGAGGACGAGTGGAATACCGTTCACCTCCCATCCCAAAGGCACTTGCGGAGCGCATTTGGTCATACTGGCCGCGCTTGGCAGGATCACTCAGGACAGAATAGGCTTCGCCTACCTCTTTGAACCGTTCAGCAGCTTTCTTATCATCCCGGTTCACGTCGGGATGGTACTGTTTGGCAAGTTTACGGAAACCCTTCTTAATCTGTTCAGCACCTGCTTTCTCGTTGACTCCGAGTATCTGATAGAAATCCTTCGTGGCAGGCGCCATCTACCCCAGACCCTCCTAGTCGTGCTTGTGGACACTCACCCGAGCTGGTCGGACGAGGATTCCCTTTAGCAAGCAACCCTTCTGAAATACCTGAGCCACTGTGTCATCTTCCTCTACCCTCTCAGCTGGAACGCGCATGATCGCTTCCATTCGCTCCGGGTCGAACAAGTCACCAAGCGGATCAATGATCTCAGCTCCTGAGTCCTGGAGGACACTAATAAATTTCTTCTCAACAAGGTTGATCCCCTCCATGACTCCTTCCACAGTCACGGTATCCACTTCCAGCTCAGCAACTCGATTTAGATCATCAAGAATGTCCAGGAATGAACAAAGGATGTCGGCCTGTGCTCTAGACCAAGACTCCAATCGATCCTGCTCGTTGCGCCGTTTGAAGTTGTTAAACTCAGCAGCAAGCCTTAGATGGCGATCCTTTAGATCCTCAAAGTCTTCAAGGACTTGAGTGAGCTGCTGCGCCTCTGTTCCTACAGTCTCATTTGCGTCCGAAATTTCTTCGACCGGTTCAAGATCCTCTTCCTGTGATATTCCTTCCGTCATCATCCTACCTTCTGGATTGGGGTTAGAACGGAACGATTTATAATTTACAACCAAGACTGCTGTCCGTTCAGGGCCTGGCCCCGAATTCTCACAGAGTTCGTAACAGCATCGCGAGTGCCGCCTGAGCTGCCCTTTCCCTTACATCATCACGATCTCCCAAGAAATCAACGGAACACGTCCTCTCTTCGCCGTTGAGGACAACGGCAAACCACACTCTGCCTACTGGCTTCTCCTTAGTTCCCCCACCTGGGCCTGCAACACCCGTCACGGCCAATCCCACATCAGAACCCAAGCGTTTGGAAGCTCCCAAAGCCATCTGAATAGCAACAACCTCTGAGACTGCACCAAATCGGGACAAGTCCTGCTGACTCACATCAAGAGCAGAAATCTTAACTGAGTCATTATATGCGATCACTCCACCAACGAAGGAACTAGACGCACCTGGGTGGTCGGTTAAACGCTTAGTGACGAGACCACCAGTACAACTCTCTGCCACCGCTAGCATCAAACCTAGATCTTTAAGAGCATCTGATACTGATTCAACAATGTCACCACTTGTCGCATGGTAACGCCAACGTGCAATCCGAGTATCCAATTCTTCCTCAACCCTATCAAGTGAAGCCTTCGTTTCCTCCGCTGAGACCGAACGGGCCGTTATCCTAAGATCCACACCCCTTCGATCCGGCAGATACGCGAGTAAGACCTCCCTCATTGCACTTGCAAGTGCAGGGTCTGAGCTGATCGCCTCTTCAATTAGTTCTGCTAGGCGTGACTCGGGAACTCCAGTCGTGTGAAGCATCCTATGATGAACTGGGGCCATTCTATCCCCAAGCCATTCTTCCAGAAGCGTACTTAAATCCCCGAGAAAGATTCCATGTAACTCCCGCGGGACACCCGGTAACATCACCACAAGTGTCGAGCCTTCTTCAAAAGCGAGCCCCGGTGCAGTTCCGTTTGGGTTATCAAGCACTGTTGCTCCCTCAGGCACTTCAACTTGAGAAAGATTGGTCTCAGGAAACTCCCTGTAACCAGCTGCATGGAACCGGTCTCTGAGCTTAGCGAGAAGCCTTTCATTAGACCGGAGTGGGCGCTCAAACAAGTCCGCAACAGCATTTCTTGTGATATCGTCCCCGGTCGGACCTAGTCCGCCGGAAATGAGCACAACATCAGCAGACCGGGTTGCCGTCCGCACCGCATCCTGGATACTGGTTCGGGTATCCCCAACGGTGTATCCACGAGAAACGACGATGCCCTTTTCCGCTAGTGCGCGGCCCAACCAAGCTGCGTTGGTATTGACGGTCTCACCAAATAAGAGCTCATTCCCAACGCTAACGATTGCAGCACGTACAAATTCACCGGTCATGTTACACGCCCTCACTAGAACGGAACAAATCTAGGTGAATCCTAGCTCTTGAAACTCAGCAAAGCTCGATAGGACCACAGGTAGTCCAGCATAGAGTAAATGGTCATTAGAATAGCTAGAGGGAGTGTGATAACGCTCCATACTAGAAAAAAGCCTTCAGACAAAACCCAGCCAGCTCCATCCCACGCTTGAGCTGTCGCAAGCATATTTATCGGATACCACAAAAGTAGCCCACCTGCAAATAGAAACTGCAGAAGTGTCTTTCGTTTCCCCGACTTCCCTGCTGCTATGATGATTCCTCGTCTAGCCCCGTAGCTCCGAAAAAGGGTGATCAAGGCCTCTCGACCAAAAATCACAATCAGCACCCAACCTGACAGTGCCCCCCAAAAAGGGATATGTTCAGATTCAAAACCCCTATTAGAGATGACGAAAATGGGAATGAATGTCGACACAAGCAGAAGTTTGTCAGCAATAGGATCAAGTAGCTTACCTAGGTCTGTAATGAGATCATAGCGTCGAGCGATATAGCCATCCAGAGCATCAGACAGGGCTGCTAATACAAAAATCACAAAAGCTACAAATCTCAGACCCACGTCCTCTGCCTGAGCGAAAAAGAAAATGACCGGGCATGCTACTATCCGTGAGAGTGTAATAACCACGGGTAGGGTGAGGCGGTTTTTAGGCAAGGGGCCTTCCCCGCGCAGTGAATAACTAGAGCGGCCGGAAACTCGGCTTCACTGCGGGATGAGGCAAGACCACTTTCCTCACACTGTTTCCAGCTTGGGCTCCAAAATCAATTCCGCCACCTCTTCTTCCATACGTGCCGCGATTGAGACGGCCTGTTCACGTAGGAGATCTTTAGATTCCCAAGCAATGAAGTCCCTAAGTAAGTTGACCGCATCCACCGACGCTGGTGCCCTTGATATATGACCTAGAGCAGCTAGGCGTCGAAGTCCACTTCCACTGAATAGATCTCTCTGCCGACGGGTAATCTGATCACGAATAATTAGTGCTGTTACTGCCCCGAAACCCGCCGCAACAAGCACGGTAATACCTGCTCTTCGAATCTTTTTGTTCACGACCCCATCTCTCTTCGCCCTGCCAGTGCCTGGGCAATAGTATTTCCATCTATATACTCCAAATCACCACCCACCGGGATACCTCGGGCTAAACGGGTCACACTAGGGCCTAGAGGCCGAATCTCATGCTCTAAATACACAGCAGTAGCCTCACCTTCAACACTTGCATTTGTAGCTAATATAACTTCCCCAATTTCACCATTGGAACACTGAACGCGTTCTAATAAACCATTGATATTCAACTCGTCTGGCCCCACACCATCTAGCGGTGAGAGTCTACCACCCAGGACATGGAAAAGACCCCTGTATTGGCCGGTCCGCTCAATCGAACCAACTTCATATGCTTCTTCCACCACACAGATTATGGAATGATCTCGTCTTGGATCTGAACATACTTGGCAACGCTCCTCCTCCGAAAAGTTGCCGCAAACACCGCAGGGGTGAATCCTTTCAGCTAGTTCAACAACCAGCTTCGAGAGCCTATGAATATCATGTTTGGACCCCTTCATAAGGTAGTGAACGAGACGTAATGCCGTTTTCGGTCCAATGCCTGGAAGTCGGGCTAGTTCGCTGCTGAGTTGATCGATAACCGACATAGCTCAGTGCCCTTTCGAGACCAGGTCAGAAGAGTTTTGGTAGACCTGGAATATTCATTGGGAAGCCTCCGGTGGCCTTCCTCATCTTGCGCTGGTATACAGATTGAGCTTTGTCCTGCGCGTCACTCAATGCTCCCAAGACAAGATCCTCTAGCATCTCCACGTCATCTGGGTCCACGCAAGTAGGATCAATTTTCACCAGTTTCACCGAGCCCTTACCGTCTACTGTCACCTTTACCATCCCTCCACCCGAAGAAGAGGTTATTCTTTCTTGGTCAAGAGAGTCCTGGAGACCTTTCATTTTTTCCTGCATTTGCTGACCTAGCTGCATCAGCTGCTTAAGATTATCCATGTGTCCTAGACAGGATGGGGTGACTAGTTGGCATCAACTTAGTCCATCAACTCAAGATCGAGTTCTTCTACAGCTCTCCCAAGGCGGGGTTCCTGTTGCAATAACTCTCTCAAGGTATCCTCACGCACTGATTTTTCGGTAATACGCTCAGTATTCAAAGGCTCCGTTTTGATATCGGAGATAACTATATCTGGAGCCCTTTTAAGGTAGGCCGCAACCCCTTTGCAGATCTCTAACATGACCTCGGGTTCTTTGAGCTTCCTAGCCCCAGGGCCCGGTAAGGTAGTGACCTCAAGTCTACCATCTGATAATTCTCTTACTTCTGCTGATCTCAAGAACCCACTCAACCCAAGAGGAATATTATTCCCTGATTCCAGCCACCTGGTCCAAGCTTCCTCAAGATCATCTGATGGGATAATCCTATTCGAGAAATTCTCAGTTGATCCACGTTGAGTGTGTTTCTCTGATTCTATATCCGGCTCGGGAACATCACTTGCCGCTCCCTTGTCAATCTGCTCTGATTTTCCTGAATCTCCGCCGCCTTCCCCAGCTTTTCCTGCACCACCTACTGAGGGAGGAACTCCTCCAAGAGCCTTAATCAACTCCTCTAGAGCAACGGTTCTGTCCATGTAGCTCAAGCGCAGCAAGAGCATTTCAATCAACACTCGAGGATTCGAACTACGTCTAAGACTACCTTGACCCTCAAGCTCAGCTACAGCACTAAGCATTCGAACGATATCTTCCGGCTCAAAACGAATGGAGTGCTCTAGAAGTTGATCCCTAAGGTTGCTCGGGAGGTGAACCTCTGTGTCAGGCGCTAAACGCAGCCGAAGCAGAGTACGTAAAATATCGAGAAGACCGTGATAGAACTCGACTAGGTCATACCCCTCATTAGCTAACTTTTCGATTAAGAGAAATACTTCCGAGTGCTTACTCCCTGAAAAGATGTCGAGGAGTTCGAGGTATCGCTCCTCCTCGACAAGACCCATCACCTTTCTCACCGATTCAGTTTCGACTTTACCCCCGGTGAGTGAAATAACCTGATCTAACAGCGAAAGAGCGTCGCGCATCCCACCATCAGCCTTCCGTGCAATTAGTCGGAGTGCCTCGTCCGTGGCCTCAAAATCCTCTTGCTCCACAATGGCAACTAATCGCGACAGAATCTGATCAACTCCTATACGTCTGAAGTCGAAGCGCTGGCAACGTGAGAGAATAGGCGAGGCCGACTGCTCTATCTTTTGAGGTTCTGTTGTTGCAAAAATAAAAACCACACTCGCTGGAGGTTCCTCAAGTATCTTGAGCAAGGCATTCCATGCCTCCCGAGTGAGCATGTGCGCCTCATCCACGATGTATACCTTGAAGCGCCCTTCCGCAGAAGGAGCGTACATCGCCCGTTCTCGGAGATCGCGTGCGTCATCTACACCGCGGTTTGATGCCGCATCAATTTCAACGACATCGAGAGCGGTGTGACCACCCCAAATCCGTGTACAGTTATCACAGATGCCACAAGGCTCACCCTCCTCACTCCGCTTCGCACAATTCAAAGCCATAGCTAGGACCCGTGCCAGTGTGGTCTTGCCAACTCCTCGAGGTCCACAGAACAAGTATGCATGCCCCACCCGGCCACCAGATACAGCCCGCCGGAGTGTTTCCGACACATGTTCCTGGGTGGTCACGTCCGCAAATGACTTCGGACGATATTTTCTGGCTAAAGCATAGTAAGACAATAGTTTATCATTATGATGGAGTTGTTCACATCAGAGCTAATCGGAGTTCTGCCAGTCCTTAAAGAAGAAACAAGAATATCCCAGGGGACCCACACCACCGATCACCGCACTTCCCGCTAGTCCTTGCGGCATATTAATAGGATTCCTGAGTTTTTTCCCCACAGGCTTGGGGTCGATCGGAAGCTATTTCAAGAGTAGTGTTATACATTGCCTAGTCAATCAGAAGGGAGTTATTGGAGAGTAGGGTTGAAGTTCCGCCCTATCGCACGCGCGATCACCTTTACCTCATCTACTAACTTTGTGAACTGGTCTGGATAAAGGGATTGTGCTCCATCTGACATCGCTTTAGGAGGGTTAGGGTGAACTTCTACGATAAGCCCATCTGCCCCAGCCGCCACTGCAGCCCTGCCCATTGGGGTGACTTTGGAACGAACCCCGGTCCCATGGCTAGGGTCAGCAATTATAGGTAGGTGGGAAAGAGATTTTACGACTGGAATCGCTGCCAAGTCGAAGAGATTCCGTGTGTGAGTATCAAAGCTACGTATCCCTCGTTCGCATAAGATTACATCAGGATTCCCTTCAGCGAGAATGTACTCTGCCGCAAGAAGCAATTCGTCAATCGTGGCGGATATTCCGCGCTTCAAAAGAACGGGTTTCCCTGCCCTACCTGCTCTACGCAGAAGCGCATAATTTTGCATGTTGCGCGCGCCAATTTGAACAATGTCAGCGTATTTGACAACCAGATCCACTCCATCAGGATCCAAGGCCTCCGTCACAACTGCAAGCCCTGTTTCCTCTCTAGCACGTGCCAAGAACTCCAGGCCCTGCAACCCAAGTCCCTGAAAGGAATACGGTGAACTGCGTGGTTTGAATGCACCTCCACGCAGAACTGTCGCACCGACGTCCTTGACCCTATGAGCTATGTCCAAGATCTCACGCTCGTTCTCAACTGAGCACGGGCCAGCCATTAGGACGAGATCCGAACCACCAATCTTTGTTCCGTTCGGGAGTGATACTACGGTATTCTCATCCTGCCACTCCCTGGACACCTGTTTGTAGGGTTGGGTAACAGGAATGAGTTCAAGCACACCCTCGAGACCCGCGAGCCTATCTGAAGAAATTCCACCATCGTTTCCTATGATTCCTATAGCAGTCCGTTGTCCCCCTGGTATGGGCGTAGCATCGTAGCCCATCTCCTTGACCACTCTCACAACCGCGTGGATCTGCTCGGCAGACGCATTATTTTTCATCACGATTAGCATGGGAGTTATTCCCCTATGTTTTCCGGAACTCGTGGGTTTGAGACGCAGTTCTTAACGAAACCCTGATCTCGGATCCCTGGGCCCGGAAAGTCAGACCATGGACTCCAGGCTCAATCTGCCCACCAGGCTTGATTCTATAATCAACACCACTGACCCATATACACCTATAAGGTCATACAGCAGGAAGTAAAGGTGTATACAGCGAGTCGGCTATGGCTCGGAAGAAGCCCCCGCAGCCTGTAGGGCATCTTCAAGCTTAACACCCACAATAGTACTAATGCCTGGTTCCTCCATAGTCACACCGTAAATCCAGTCCGCAGCTTCGATGGTGCGGGGATTGTGCGTGATAACTACGAACTGGCTATCCGCCTTAAAGTCCTCCAGTAGTTTGATAAACCGACCAATATTGTTTTCATCAAGCGGAGCATCTACTTCATCCAAAACACAGAACGGACTCGGTTTAACAAGGTAGATTCCAAAAAGAAGTGATAGCGCAGTCAATGCGCGCTCTCCTCCAGAAAGCAGATCTATTCGTTGTGTCCGTTTTCCCTTCGGAGATGCGTGGATTTCGATCGGGGACTCCAGCGGGTCATCTGTTACCTGCAGCCAGATGTCTGCCTCGCCACCCTCAAATAATCTCAGAAACGTTTTTCGGAAGTGTTCACGAATCTCACCAAAAGTAGACATAAAGAGATTCGTAGCAGTTATGTTAATCTCACGGATTGCCGAACGAAGATCATCACGGGCTTCGAAAAGATCATCTCTCTGCTCAGTCAAGAACGCGAGACGCTCACTCTCTTCTTCATGCTCTTCTACTGCGAGCATGTTCACCGGGGCTAATCTCTCTAGCTTTAGTACGATTTCTCTGAGTTCTGCCTCAAGTTCAACCTGATCACCTTCGACTAGCTCGGCTTCCTCAAGGAGAGCACTCAGCGGCCGCCCCCACTCAATCTCTAGACGCTCTCGAATCCGACCTATGCGACCATCGAGCTCTTGATGCTCTAGCTCTAATGTATGCCGACGGTCTGAAGCCGCGCGTTCAACTGTCCGAGCCTCTCGAAGGCGTTTCTCAGATGTGCCGAGAGCTTCCTCTAGACCCTGTAGGATATTGTCCTTGTCCCTGACTTCACTCTCAGCAGCGCTGCGCTCCTCGAATAAACGCTCTATGGCGGTATCACCCTCCGATCGAATCTTGCGGGCTTCTGCCTGATCCTCCCTCAATCGGCCTTCCTCTTCATCTAAAACAAGGACGCGGTCTTCAGCTTGGTCACGCACCTGACCAATCGTCTCATGACGGTCATTTAAGCGTGTCACATCTCCCTCTAGACGAGCAACATCTACAGCCAGAGCAGCTTCTTCAGATCGGGCGTTTTCCCATTCATTTTGAGCTAACTGTAGAATCTCTTTTGCTTGCTCACGTTTTTCGCTGAGGCCTTCCTCCTTCTCCAGTATAATACCCCGATCAGCTCGTGCTTCCTGACCTCTTTCGAGCACACGTGCATGTGCCGTGTTAGTAGCTCCTATCTCCCGTGCAAGATCAGCCTGTAAACGGTGCATCCGACCTTGCTCACCTGATTGTGTTTCTCCCTCAGCCCTCATTTTGTGAAGGGCATCCTCCGCCTCATGCATTTCTAGTCTAGAGGAAACCACCATTTCTTCAGCATCAGCAAGATTGTGTTCTTGAGCCTCACGCGTCTTACACGCGGACTCTTCCTCTAGCAACCGGAGATCAAGTGCCTCCCTTATCCTCAGGAGTTCTTCCTTCCGTTCCAATATTCCTGAGCCACCCGAAGGATTACCAATTCGCACCACGCCATTAACGGTCGTAAAGCATGCACCGTCGACCCCCTGAGGAACCTGAACGCCATTAAGGAGCGCCTTAACCCAAGGTGCTCCCTCACCACTAGTGTCGATTTGTGAGAGAAGCCCATTGTTTTGCCACGTGCCAGATTCCGGAACCATGTCCAATGGCAGGACTATTAGGCCTCCTCCCCCGTTCCAGCGTTCGATGAACCAATGGAGAATGCTATCTACCGTCGCACTCTCATTCACGACGATCGCCCGTGCGAATGTACCCAAGTGGGACTCAAGAGAAGGGGTTATTTTAGCGGACGCTTGGATATAGTCTGCTAAAGTTCCTAATACACCCGGAATCCCTGACTCGAGCACAGCTTGCACGACAGGTTCAATGCCTTCCTGGTCACGTTCAAGTAACTCCAAAGCAGAAAGGCGAGCCCTAAGTTCCATCGCAATATCAGTGGATACGCGCTCCACCCGGCGGGCATTATCCAACTCCCCCCTAACTACCGAGACATCAGCAATGCTCTGCTCTACACGAGCCGTTGCAACCTCCAGCTCACTTAAGGATTCTCCGAGCCTTCCCTCAAACAAATCACTTTGTGCCTGGAGCTCTGAAAATGTTTCATCTATAGAGTCCAATTCTTTCGAAACTCGAGACAATCTTTTCTCTAATTCATCAGCCTGGGCATCAGAAGCTTCAGCATCCCCCTCTAATTGAGCTCCTCGACGCACCAGATCACGTTCTTCCGCCTCCACTTCCTCAAGATCTTTTCGGGCACCAGACATGTCGTCATAGAGTCTCTCAACTCTAGTTTTTCGGTCGTCTACGACTGTTTGAATCTCCTCAAGCTCCTCAAGCGCCCGAGTCCGCTTGCCAGTCAAGGCCCGTTCGTCACGTTCAAGCGCTTCGGCCTGGAGCCGTGCTTGAGCACGTTCCTCATCAATTTGTGCCAAACGACGACCTGCATAAGCTGCCCGCTCATCTGCAACAGCAAGATCCCGCTCCCAGCGGACTAGCTGTTCTCTTACCTTCTCAAGGGTCGTAGCTGCCTTTGTGCGTTCCTTCTCGGCCTCAACTTCCCGAAGCCGTATAGACTCGTACTCGGCCTCCGCCGTATGCAGTTCAACAACTGTGCGCTCACTGGATCTATCTGTATCCAGCGACTCTTGTACACCCGCTAAACGCTCTCGTAAAAGATCTAATTGACGACGAACAACAGACACTTCTACATCTAATCGGCGCTGGCGATACTCAAGATAACGTTCGGCTTTCCCCTTTTGCCGAGCTAAAGAACGCACCTTAGTCTGCACTTCAGAGATAACGTCCTCGAGCCGCTGGACGTCTATTTCAGCTCTTTCAAGCCTGCGAGTAGCAGCTTTTCGCCGATCCTTGTATTTACCAACCCCAGCAGCTTCTTCAAACAAAGCGCGCCGCTCCTCAGCACGATCCGAAAGAATCGCGTCGATCATTCGATTTTCTATGATCGAGTAGGCATTTGCACCGAGTCCTGTGTCCCTGCAAAGGTCAACAACGTCACGCAAACGACATGCAGACCGGTTAATGGAGTACTCACTGCCACCATCCCTGAAGACCTGTCGCCCAACCTCTACTTCTTCAAATGGGATCGGTAGTAATCCGTCCTCATTGGTAACCGTAAGAGATACTGACCCACGATTCACCGGCCGTCGAGCAACGGTCCCCTGAAAGATCACCTCTTCCATCTTCGCGCCGCGGATAGCGGTTGGACGCTGTTCACCAAGAACCCAACGGATCGCATCACTGATGTTCGATTTGCCGCATCCGTTTGGGCCTACTACGGCAGTAATCCCATCATGAAACTCAATGGTCGTTGCGTCCGCGAAGGACTTGAACCCGTGAACTCGAAGTGAGCGAAGCTTCATTCAGTGTCTTGAAGGAGTTTTAAATAGATACGGATTATAGATACAACGGGGATAAAGCCTTACTGGCCATAAGACACTCACTGTGCCCTAAGGGCACAGAAGCCGCAACCCCTTTTATATCTACTCCAGAGCAGCAACTGGATCATGATTGGTGGAGCATAAGACACTTCAGATAAAACCCCAATGCCAATGCCGTGAGGCCGAAAAAAGTTAGAACCGCAGGTGCTTCTTGCAAACCCCAGAATATTTGAAAAGTACCACTATCTTTGGCTTCCGGATTCTTGGAAAAGCATGTGTTAATTTCTAGAACTGAGGCACTACAATTCGTGTGAGACATCCCAGCGAGGCGCATCACCCCACAGGTCCTCAAGCTGGTAAAATATCCGTGCCTCAGGATGCAATACATGGACAACGAAGTCGATGTAGTCTAACAAAATCCAATGGCCGCCTCGTATCCCTTCCACATGGCCCGGGCGGATACCCTCTACCTTTAGTTCTTCGACTACGTGTTCTGCGATTGCCCTGACCTGCACATCTGAAGTTCCACTAACCAAGACAAAGAAATCTGTAGCCGTACAGATTTCTCTGAGATCAAGCACAACAAGCCCATGTGCCTTAAGCTCGAGCGCCAGGTCGAGAGCTCGGTTAACACCGCTAGGAACCTCCACTAAGACCGCCGAAGTCTTGGGCAGGTTGCAGAAATAGCGACTCTAATGCTGAGGCCTACTCACGCTCAACATGCACCTCTATGTGGGCTTCAACCTCCCCATGGAGATTCAGTGGGACCTCCCACACACCTAACATTTTGATTGGCTCATCTAGCACAATTGCTCGCCGGTTGAGTTCAAAATCCATATCGGACTCATTGATCCGATTAGCGATGTCAGCGCTAGTAACAGACCCGAACAATTTCCCATCATCTCCAGCGCGGGCATAGAAGGTGATAGGAGAAATACCTTCGAGCTGGGAAGCTCTTCGACCTGCTTCGAGGAAGTCGTGTTTGGACCGCTCGTCTGACTGGGCCTGCTCTTGTTCGAGCCTCTCTATGTTCGCTTGGGTTGCAGTATAAGCAAGCCCCTGAGGAATCAAATAATTCCTTCCGAATCCCGGCTTAACCTGGATCACTTCTCCAGCCTCACCAAGGTTCTCCACGGATTGTTTCAAGATCAGCTTCATCATTCCTCCAGAGGGTCTAGCGCGCAGCTAACCGTTCCGAGCGCGTCCGAAAATCTAAATAGATATCTGCAATTCCGATCAGAACCGCACCACCCAGTACTATCGGCGGAACGATAACCAAACCGAGAAGCGTCATGGCGTAACCAAGAACCGAGAATCCCCCAGTTATGAACACAATGACGGCCGCACCGCGCACGGCGCAGAGTGCACCGATAAACACTACTGCATTAGATCCTAGTCGCTGTAGTGGTTCACTCCATCGAGTGAATAGCAAGAAAAGCCCAACCACAAGCATCCAAATAAGATGATCATTAAAACGGAAATTTTTAACCGATCCAAACGCCTCTTCACTCCGTCCAGAGAAAAAAATGAAGAGCCACCAAGAAAACAGGAGTGCACTCATGGAAGCGAGAGCAGTCAAGGCTGGAAATATCAGAATCTGCGCCTCCGCAGTCTGATAAAGAGCTGTGATCAAAGCAGGGGCCAACCCTTCACTACCCCCAAGTGCAATCACTTGGGCAACCGTAGCTCTGACCCGATCAGATATTACCCAATCCACAATGTTCCAGGCACCAGACATCAAGGTCATCAGTATTGCTGCAAGCACCAAAGCCCCGAAGACGGCCTCAAGTGCACGATCTGAGATCTTCATTTTCGGACGAGCTATAGACAGCCCGACAAAGCAACCTCCCAGTAGTAAGGCCCATCCGCGCTCTAGGTACCACATCCCATCATATGGACCAACCATAACAATGATTATGGCAATCAGGGTGGCACCTAAAATCGCATAGCCGCGCAACGTGTTGGTCCCCACCAGCAAAAGAAATGGGACTGCCACCAACACCGATGGCCTCGCAGTAGATGTTAAAAGCACAAGTATGCATAGCACGCCGGCACGCAGCCAGTCACTTTTCCGTAAGGCTGATACCCTCCGCGTCAGATCCGGCATAAAGCCAGGCTATCCCAGATGGTTACGTGTGTAAGGCAGCAAAGCCAGATAGCGTGCACGCTTCACTGCTCGTCCTAATTGCCTCTGGAATGCAGCAGTCACTTTCGTCGTGCGCTTGGGCAGAATCTTACCCTGTTCAGTAACGAAATTGGAAAGGGTTGCCACATCCTTGTAGTTCAAGGCGATAATTGGAGGTCCTTCCATACGTTGTCGGCGCCCCCGTGGCCCCGTGAACTCTGGAGGTCCAGATCGTCGTTGATGCTCGGATCCGGTATCTTTACCATCTTCCGCCTCCCCTAGATCAGCGCCAGTATCGGTCAGTGGCTCTTGCTGATCGGCCTCATCTTCGGCCTCATCTTCATCGTTGGTTTTCTTCGGCCGGGGCTCTCCCATTATCGAGTCTCCGCCAGTGGGTTCTCCTTCGTTGAGAACCAGGAGATAGCGGATGATATCATCGTCTAGCTTGAGCATCCTTTCGTACTCCGGTAATGCCTCTACTACCGCAGTAAAGTGAGCTGCCACGTAATAACCTCGAGACAGCTTGTTAATTGGATACGCTAGTTGTCTGGTTCCCCAATGATCGATTGCCGAAACCTCACCACCCTTGGAGGTGGCTAACTGGTGAAGTCCATCGAGCTTGGCAGTGACGGCGCTCTCTTCAAGCGCAGGGTCGAGAATGTAAACGACCTCGTAAATTCGCATGATTTGTTCCCTCGGTCCGTAGATTTGTAACGGGCCCCGTCGCTTCAGCCGACATCACTGTGAGAGCGGTTGGCCAACGGAGCAGGATGTCTGTTTTGTACACATCAGTACTACCCGGAAAACCTAGTTGAATCTTATTATTCCAGAAAGCATAAGAAGCAATAATAAGTCTTTGTAGGACACGTCTTAATTTGCTGCCGCCCTCTGAACTGCAGTGACTAGGTAGGGATAACGGGCATAGCCCCACTGAGCTTCCTCAACATTTAATCGCTCGCGGTTGGTATGTGCAAAGCCCTCCTCACCGGGAGCGAAACCAATTGTCGGAATCCCGTGGATTCCACAAGACCAACCCCCATCCGTTGCAAACAACCACGGCCGAACTACAGCCTCACCCTCACCTCTTTGGCGACCCACAGCACCAGCTGCACTGGTGACAACAGGGTGCTCCGAGTCCATCAGAAACCCAGGAGTGAACAGACTCCTCTCCTCCTGGATTCCTGTGTATGTAGTTTGAAGTTCTTTTGCCATGCGCACCTCGTAAGACAGCCCGTCGGGTAACAAAGGGATCTGGCGTTTAATCGAGCGCCTGACTCTATCGAGAAGTGAGTCGTCGTCGTCACATGGCAAAATCCTCCAGTCCAAAGCCAAAACAACCTTGTCCGGGATTACATTTCGGCTCTCTGGAAGAACATCCACAGTCGTAGCAATCAAACTAGCAGGCCCGAGTACCGAATCGGCCTTCTGATTTTCACCCAACTCCCTTACCGCGACCAATACATCCCCAAGCAGGTCTAACGCATTCCTAGCACGATCGGGTGCGCTTGCATGGCCGGCTAACCCGGTAAGTACAACTTCAAGCTCAGCACGGCCTCGATGGCCAATGCATACGTCTCCGTGTGTTGCCTCACCAATGATCACTACTGCCGGATCGACGTTACCTGACTCTAAGAGTCGCTTCATTCCTAGGCCACCACGTTCCTCAAGAACCGTGTGAGCCACAATGACATCACCGGGAGATTGTCCAATCAGTGAGGCAGCCGCATACGTCTGCAGAGCAAGAGGGCCCTTTATATCCATGGAACCGCGTCCATGTAGAAAACCATCTCGCACTTCGCCACTAAACGGGGGCACCTCCCACTCCGAGTGATCACCCTCGGCAACAACATCTAGATGGCAGTTCAGCATGGCAGGAGGTGCATCTCCTGTTCCCATGGCGATACCTATGACATTACCCGTATCATCGATGTGAACATCACTTAGACCGAGTGCCTCCATTTCCTCCTTGAGCCGAGAGGCAACTTCTCTCTCTTCCCCAGGAAGTCCTGGGATGCCGATCAGCTCGCCGGCAAACGCAAGTGCATTCTCAAAACTCGGCTCCTTGGGCATTAGCTGAAGAGCGTTTGGATCATGTCCACAATCCATGAAAGTGAATTTCCATCCGCATTAAGTCCGTGCACTTCTACAAACCAAGGAGCGAGTACCAGTGACACTACACTCATGAGCTTTATCAAGATGTTGAGAGACGGCCCTGAGGTGTCCTTGAATGGATCTCCTACGGTATCCCCTACAATGGCAGCCTTGTGAGAATCGGATCCCTTACCACCATATGCTCCGCTCTCGATGTATTTCTTCGCATTATCCCAGGCACCACCCGCATTCGCCATAAAGAGCGCCATAAGCACACCCGTAACTGTGGCACCCGCCAACAGACCTCCGAGTGCTTCTACGCCTAGAAAATAACCAACAATTACCGGAGCAAAGATTGCCGTTATGCCGGGTAAGATCATTTCCCTTAGTGCGGCAGTTGTAGAAATATCCACACAGCGAGCTGAATCTGGCTTGGTTGTACCTTCCATGATCCCTGGAATTTCCCGGAACTGTCGACGAACCTCGTCAACCATCCCCTGGGCAGCTCGACCTACTGCAGTCATTGTCAGTGCTGCAATAAAGAATGGAAGACACCCACCAAGGAAGAGGCCTATCACCACCAGCGGATCGAGGATGTTGATCCCGCTTTCCTGGAGGCCAACCTTAGATGAGTATGCCGAGAATAGGGCTAGGGCAGTGAGAGCGGCCGACCCTATTGCGAATCCCTTGCCAATCGCGGCTGTAGTGTTTCCGATCGCATCGAGTGAGTCTGTAATCTCTCTAGTCTCGGGACCTAGTCCGCTCATCTCGCTAATCCCACCTGCGTTATCTGCGATTGGTCCGTAGGCATCAACTGACATCGTTACACCCACGGTTGCGAGCATGCCAACCGCCGCTATCCCGATACCGTATAGACCCGCATAGTTAAAGGCAGTCCAAATTGCAGCGCAAATGAGGCAGACCGGTAAAACTGCTGATTGCATGCCAACAGCTAGCCCGGTGATCAAGTTGGTGGCCGCGCCAGTTTGGCTAGCCTCTGCAATCTTCTTAACCGGACCTTCAGCCGTGTAATACTGTGTGACCATACCGATAGCCACACCCGCCAGAGTTCCTGCTAGGATTGCGATCCAAGGTCCGGAGACGGGGAAAGACTGCCCAGCATCAACGTATGTGATTCCCATGCTCTGAACGACGAAATACATAATTACCAGAAACAGTCCGCCGGCTATCCACGTCGTGCCATGAAGGGCGTGAGATGGATTGCGCTTCTCAAGTGTCTTCATCGCGCCGATGCCAACTAGAGATGCCAAGAGACCGATCATCACTGTAAGGATCGGGAGTGCGACCGCAGCAGTTCGATGCCCTGAAAGAGCAGGTACTGTTGCTCCAATCGCGATCGTCGCAACAATTGAACCTACATACGACTCGAAGATATCAGCACCCATCCCGGCAACGTCACCAACGTTGTCTCCCACGTTGTCCGCAATCGTGGCCGGATTCCGCGGATCATCCTCAGGGATACCTGCTTCGACCTTTCCGACGAGATCAGCCCCTACATCAGCAGCTTTCGTATATATACCCCCTCCGACCCGAGCGAAAAGCGCAATAGAGCTCGCACCCATAGCAAAGCCTGAGACAATCTCAGCGAAGGTAGCGTACTCACCATCTACTACTGCTCCGGCACCGAAAACTACATAGAGCACCCCAAGTCCCAGGAGTCCAAGGGCCGCGACGGAGAGTCCCATCACTGCCCCACCGAAGAACGCAATACGCAGTGCCTTGCCCTGACCCTCTTGATTAGCCGCTGCCGAGGTACGTGTGTTCGCGCGGGTTGCCGCCTTCATACCGAAAAAGCCAGCTGAGACCGAACTGAGTGCCCCAAAAACGTATGCTCCTGCAGGCGTCCACCCAATCGCAAGGCCGAGCAGGATCGCCACCACCAATACAAATCCGGCCAGGACTGTGTATTCACGTTTGAGGAATGCCATCGCCCCATCGTGAATCTGTTCACCTATATCGATCATGGTCTCGGATCCAGCCGGCTGCTTTTTCAAATATCGGTAGATCAACAATGCTATACCCAGGCCGATAAGGCCCAGAAGCCATGCCCATGCAGTTACTGCTACAAGTTCGGTCATTGAATCGCTCTTATTGTTACCATGATTTGTGAACTATATCTCGTTATTGATTGAAGTGGTTCATTACTGCCTCGTTCTCCTCCTCAATCCATGCTTCAATTGCGCCCGTCATGACGGGGAGCAGATTTACTACAATGTCCTCGTCCTCCTGGGGCATACGCGAGAGCACCCAGTCTGCTAAGTCTTGTCCTTCTGGTTTCAAGCCAACCCCGATTCGGAGCCGAGCGTATGCGTCGGACTGTAGGACTCCTGATACTGACTTGAGCCCCTTGTGTCCTCCGGACCCTCCCTCTGGTCGAAACCTCACTCGTCCCACTTCAAGTGCAGCATCATCCACGACTACCAGGAGGTCTTCTCTGATCCGAAAAGACTCCATCTCACTCAATCGCAGCAACGACAATCCGCTGCGGTTCATATATGTAGTGGGCTTTACCAGCTGCACATGCGAATCACCCACATCGCCCTCAGTGACGAGAGCCCGATTCTCCTTTTCGAAAGAACCAAAGCCCCAATCGTAGGCAAGTCGATCAACAACCCACCACCCTACGTTATGCCTTGTAGCATCGTATTTAGGACCTGGATTCCCTAGTCCGACCACAATCTTCACGCACATGTGAATGAACCGACCCTAATCGCGATCTCCATCAGAGTCTTCGGGTGACTCCTCAACTGCTGTATCACTTGGCAAGCCTTCCTCGTCCGGTATCTCACCCTCAAGCAGTTCATCCTCTTCAACGACAGCCTCCTCAACAACCTTGGGAATCGCCACCGCACAAATAGTTTGCCCTTCGTCAACGGTGATGTTGATGCCTTCCTCCAACTCTAGATCATACACATGGAGGGAATCGTTAATATCAAGCTCAGAAACATCGACCTCGATTAGCTCTGGGATCTTCGATGGGATGCACTTCACTGGAAGTTCTTTCAATACCTGCTCAAGCACACCACCGCTATTCTTAACACCGATTGGATCTCCAATCAGACGCAACGGAACTTCAACATCAACCGCAACACCCGCCTGGATGCGGAGGAAGTCCACGTGAATAAGCGAAGACTTGAACGGATGACTCTGAATCTCACGCACCAACGTTTGGAAAAGCTCGCCCACCCCCTCAACCTTGAGGCCCACAATCGTATTCTCAGTGCTGATCGAGTGAAAAAGGTTCTCTGCCTCATGTGTATCCAGCGATAAATGCATGGTGCCCAGTTCCCGTCCATACAAGACAGCTGGGACCCGGCCCTCCTGACGTAGCTTTCTCGCTACCCCCTTTCCCGTACCTTCTCGTTTCTGTGCTTTCAGCGTAATAGTCATTCTGGATTCTCGTTCTCCTGATTATCGGCCCCCAGGGCTATCCTGGGGCCCTTTCCCTCAGTTTTCCTTCGGAATCTCAAAGAGTTTGCTTACAGACTCGTTCGAATGCACGTGGTGAATTGCCTTAGAGAGCAAGTCAGCTACGGAAAGAATCTCTAGCCTGTCAGAGCGTTTTTCCTCTGGAACATCAATCGTATTCGTCACGATCATCCGCTCTAGAGCCGAGTTGGCAAGCCTACTAGGTGCCTCCCCGGAAAGAATCGGATGGGTTGCCGCCGCATAAACTGTCTTAGCACCGCGGTCTCTGAGTGCTTCGACGGCGTTAGCCAGTGAACCTGCTGTGTCAACCATGTCATCAACGATTAGACAAGTCCGATCCTCGACATCACCAACAATGTTTAATACCTCAGACACGTTTGCCTTCGGCCTACGTTTATCGATAATCGCAAAGGTCGCCCCAAGACGGCGAGCAAAACCCCTCGCCATCTTTGCCGCTCCGACATCAGGAGCTATGACTACGAGGTCTTCAAGCGCAAGATCTCTGAAGTACTTTGTCACCACCGGTGCTGCGTAAAGGTGATCAACGGGAATATCAAAGAACCCCTGGATCTGGTGCTGGTGGAAATCAATTGAGATAACGCGATCAGCTCCGGCCGCTACAATAAGGTTCGCAGCGAGCTTAGCACCAATCGAGACCCTAGGTTGGTCTTTCCTATCCTGACGACCGTATCCGAAATACGGAATGACCGCTGTGACTCGGGCTGCCGAGGCCCGTTTTGCAGCGTCTAATAGAAGACACAACTCCATGAAATTGCTCGCAGGAGCCGAAGTGGGTTGGATAATGAAAACATCCCGCCCACGAACATTGTGGTCTATCCGAACAAAGATTTCACCGTCCGAGAAATCTTCGATCGTCGCTCCTTTTGGCGATTTCCCAAGATTCTCAGCTATCTCACGTGCTAACGGAAAATTGGCGCGTCCGCTAAGCAGAAGAAGAGGTCCATGCCTGTAAGTGTCTTCCATGTGACCGGAGCTAGAATCTGAATCCCTGATAGCTATCGCTTGATAGCAAGGAACGTTAGAAAAACCACTATCAGTGGTCAACGCTCGTTGTTTACTGAATTTCTAACCTTAGTCCTACATCTGACTAACAGATAGAAGATTTTCTTACCGTTCTTGGACACTAAAGACTCGGGTGCTAACTGCATCTGCCCGCCCCACCGTCTTCAAAACCATTCGAACTTCATACTTGCCCGCCTTAAGATTTGGCAGATCTAGGTTGAGGTACCGGAATAATGGACCTGGGCTTAGCGGTCCAGACTCCTCCCAGGAGAGTCGAAGCGGCCTTGCCGGTTTTGTGATCCGAAGAAATTCCCCGATCTGGCGGAGCACTCCCCGATTTATCGGACTCACTGAGACTTCGAAAAGCAAAGTTTCCGATCTAAATCCAAGGCCGGAGACCTCCCAAGCAATAGCAAATGTTTGACCTGTTAGAATCTCGGCTTTTTTGAGTGCCTGTGGAAGCGCTGCCGCAAGCACTTCAGGCTCTTTAGAAGAAGGCCTCAGCATCAGGATGTCAGAAAGCGATGCCACATCCTCTGGCACTGGCTGACTTTCAAACCCCATCCTTAGGCGCCCGGCACGGCGCTTCCTCGGATTCCACGTTTCAATCGAAAGCACATAACTCCCCGACGGCACCTCAAGTGAAAGCGCACCCTCGGTATGGCCCATTACTTGAGCACTCTTGATCCGTGCTCCGTCTAGTGGCACTAGAAAGATTCCAGCACGATCCAACATTCCGTCCTGGGTACCCGGATCAAGCCAGGGTATTGGATGGTCATGGCCCACATGCCGAGTCGTATCATCTGGAAGAAAGTGAGTTCCCACTACAACTACTCGGCTACCTCGGGGGAAGAATGCAACTTGACCTTCCATTGGAAGAAGGACAGGTGCATATGCTGGCGCATATAGAGAACGAGGTCGTTCGACATCTGCCCGTAGATCTCCCGGCGCTGCAAGACTTGGGGTATTAAGCATTTTACCAGGAGGCATATAGTCCCTTCCCTCCGGATGTTTGTGACCAATCACATGCTCGACCGTCATGGATCCTGCATCAGAAGTCCTATCCCACCCCAGTTCCCAACCGTGTCGGATCGTGAGTTCGTCAAGATCATTGCCCCAACTAATTCGGTAGGGGTTCTTAGCCTCTTCACGGATCTTTGCAACAGTCCAGCGTGCATAGTGTGAAGTCTTTCGATCATTACCTTCAACTAGATAGAGCGGATCCGCGAGCAGCCAGAGGCGCTCAAGCAAGTTATCTAGGGCTTCGGGAGATGATGTTGCTGCCTCCTTTAGCGCATTTTGACCGTCATCATCCATAACCCAACGTGGTACGCGCCACCTAAGTGATTGCTCATTATCCATTCGGTCTATTGCTATCGAAAACGCTCGATCGGCCTCGACATATCTTCCCAGTCCATGCAAAGAAAATCCTTCCAAAGCTGCACACCACCACGGCTCGGCAGTCCCACATGAACGAGCTGCCTCAAGTGCTTCTTCCCAACGCCGAGCTTCAGAGAGGTACCAGACGCGCTGCCCTAGTAACCAGCCGTCACCCGGAAGAAGCGCCTGTATTGAGTCCAGTAAGAACAGCAGTTCTTCTCTAAGTTCTTCAGCTTCGACTAATTCAGGACGTGGGTACCAATCTCCCTCGTCGTACCAAGAGCAGAAACGTCCAACTCGCTCATCACAAGCGCCATTGGCCCATCCAAGTATGAGAGGAAAGTACCGAATCCTTCGCCGCTCAAAACGAGCTTGGGTTGCCCGGGCGATCCCCTGCGATTCCGATGAATCAATAACAACAGCTACAGTATCAATTTCACCGGATACGATCTGCGCCATGTTGGTCTGAGGGGAGGTGGCACAAATCAACAGAAGCGTGCCGAGTCCCCTGGCAGACAGATATTTCCTCGACTTCACTAATATCCCGGTTCGTTTTACTGCGGCTAAAAGTATTGCAATTGGCCCGGGTGGATTCGAACCACCACCGCCGGTTCCAAAGACCGGTGTCCTGCCATTAGACCACGGGCCAACATAATCATCCTATCGAAAGCTAGGCCTTAGGTTCAAGGCTTCGCGGACATCGGTGTGACCAGTGGAAAACTCTCCAACGTCCGTGTTACCAGACAAGGCCAACCAAGCTCTTCCGTAAGGTCGCGTGCATCGGATTCAACGTCACCGTCATTCCTGGCGATAGCAAAGCAAGCAGCGCCACTCCCGGAAAGCAGAACGAGCGAGTAACCCTTCTCCCTCAGGGCACCAAGCGAACATCGGACTTCAGGGTACAAATCAGCAGTCGTGACCTCAAAATCATTGTGCGCTGATGAAATGATCGTATCCCAGTCCCTTCTCTCTCTAATGAGACTTAGGCCAGTGTGATGCCCATTATCATCCGAAGACCTGCCAAGCAGCTCATAAGCATTGCGTGTTGACACATGCACGGGCGGGAGCATTAGGAGTAGAGTTTCTTCCGGGAGGGGCTTAATGGGCTCGAGTATCTCTCCTCTTCCATGGGCCAGTGCTGTAGTACTGCGGCACAAGAAAAATGAGACGTCTGACCCTATGTTAGATGCGATTTTCTTCAAAGCCTCGGTATCCAGTAGACCCCCGGTAAGGTAGTCCAGCCCACGAAGCACGGCCGCAGCATCAGACGATCCACCCCCTAGGCCAGCTCCAGCAGGAATGTGTTTTGTTAGTCGCACATGGATTCCCTCTTGCAAACCAGCTGCCTCTCGATAAGCAGAGGCCGCACGGTACGCGAGATTATCCTTTACCGGCCCTACTTCCAGACCTGTAACTTCAAGGCTGACTTGTCCAAGGTCATTTAATTCAACGAATACGTCGTCGCAGTAATCAATGGCCTGAAAGAGGGTCTCAAGTTCATGGAACCCATCCGAGCGACGGCGCAGAACCCTCAAGAACAGATTCACCTTCGCAGGAGCAGAAAGGGATACTGTTTGATTCAATGCTCCTCCGTGAAGTCCTCATCTCCGCTTGTGTCTGAATTCGAGGACCTGGCCTGACCAAGTGAGAGACCAAGTGCCCAAGTGTAATACAGACCAATGATTGTGATCGGGACCCAACCTCCAAAGTGATATCCGAAAGCGAATGCTAGAGAGTCGGCACTGTCTACACCGTAAACTGTGCCGATAGCAAAATCTGAACCCGCGTGAAAGGTACCAAAAAATCCCGGAGCAGCAGGAAGAGCAACTGCAAAAGCGACTACCCCTG
>CEWR01031328.1_pt1 | contig 32814 bp, 26 predicted proteins | sample 356321 | NCBI WGS metagenome assembly CEWR01 (sample SAMEA2621551, study PRJEB7988) | marine metagenome | biome: marine biome (ENVO:00000447); feature: mesopelagic zone (ENVO:00000213); material: "saline water (ENVO:00002010), including plankton (ENVO:xxxxxxxx)" | depth 790 m
CCCGCGGCTACTCGCCGCGGGGCGCCTTCTGTTGTCTTCCCCCCACTTTGATCCACCAGCCCCAGATAGCATCTTCGGTTTTTATTCGTATTTTTTTAAAATTGGTCTTGGAGTCGAATACGAGATCATCTTTCTTATAAAAGGGCTTTCTGGGGATTATCTACTGATTTTAAAAACCAAAAATTAGCAAAAAAATACTCTTGACTCCGGGATCCAGGAATGCGTATGTTGCTCCATAACATCCCACTTCATCCCACTTCGTACCACAATAGGCCGGGATTTGACTGGTTTTGTCGGGCAATACGAGCATCAGATGGACGAAAAGGGGAGGGTCAGTCTCCCTTCGGCATTTCGCCGTGAGGCTGACACCAACCGCTTTGTTCTTCTTCAATGGGAGAAACCGTACCTCACGCTTTTTCCTGGACCCAAATGGGCAGAGGTACAGGAGCGACTTCTTGAATACCGCCGGAACGATGCTAGCGCCTGGAATCACGTGAGATTGATCGTTGCGAATGCTGTGGAGGTTTTACCAGATAAGCAGGGGAGAGTGTTGGTGCCAGCTGGTCTTCAAGAGGCTGCTGGCCTTTCGGGTACAGTGCTCGTCAGCGGAAATCTTGATCGAGTTGAACTCTGGAACCCAACCGCATATTCGGAAGATGTCCGTGAGCCAGTAGATGACCTCGGTAACTTTGTTCACAGGCTTTTCGGATGAGCGAAAGTAACTGGGGACCGTCTGCATCCAGGATGCCGCAAGAGAACCGTCAAGACTCGGCGAGTTTCCACGAACCTGTATTACGCACTGAATTATTGGACTTTCTCCAGCCTGGCCCAAAGCAACTCTACTTGGATGCGACCGTGGGTGGTGGAGGTCATGCGCGACAGATTCTTGAAGCTTGTGACGATTGTCTGCTCTTAGCAGTGGACCGAGATCCAGAAGCTCTTTCGGTGGCAGAAACGGCGCTATCCGACTTTAAGGATAGGGTGCGTTTTCTGCATGGGAGATTTGAGATAGCCTCGGAAGACATCGAGGTACACGATCGAGGTCTTGACGGTGCTTTTCTAGACCTCGGTGTGAGTTCGTATCAACTCGATTCGGATAGCCGAGGATTCACATTCCGCCGCGGTGTGGCACTAGATATGCGTATGGATACATCGCAGGGGCACGATGCGAGAAGATTCCTCGCAGATGCGAGTGAAACACAACTCACAAGCGTCTTCCGTGATTTTGGTGAAGAACCTAAGGCGAGGCGGCTCGCAAGGGAGATTGTGAAGCGCCGTATGACGAGTCCTCTTGAGACAAGTGATGATCTCGTGGCAGCCCTGCGAGTAGCCCTCGGGCGTTCACTATCGCCGCAGGACAAAGCCAGGATTTTTCAGGCTGTTCGAATTGCTGTGAACGAGGAGGTCGAGTCATTGCAAATGGCTCTGCCAGCAATCCGTGAGGTATTGAACGATGGGGCAGTCCTAGTTGTGATTGCATACCACTCAATTGAAGACCGTATTGTTAAGAATGCGTTTCGGGACTGGAGTAAGAGTTGCATATGTCCGCCGAAGATTCCTCTATGTACTTGTCGCGGACGTGCCCTAGGAAAAACACTAACAAAGAGACCGGTTAGGCCTCATCCCGGAGAAGTTGAGACTAACGGTCGGGCGCGAAGCGCCCGAATGCGTGCTTGGCGGAGGGCAGCCTAATGAAGCCGCATACCCTGGGACGCACGGTATTCGCCTTCGCAGGTGTTCTTGTCTTCGGTATCCTGAGTATAGGAGTGACCTGGAGACAGAGTCGTGCTTTTGAGGCGCAGAAAGTGCTTGATAACCTGAGACAGGAGGTCTCAGTCTCAGAGGCTGAGCGCGTGAGGATAGAGCAACTCATCCAGGTACTTGAAAGTCGGCAAATGGTCGTCCCGAAAGCTCGGGAAATCCTTGGTATGCATACACCATCTGGCAACGAATTGGTGCTTCTGCTAGCCCAGGGGAGAGCACCATGAGACGTCGCCTTAGTCAATCCGATCCTAGCCCATGGCGTCGCAGGATACTTCTCGCCTTTTGGCTCACTATCGCATCAGTGATTTGTGCTCGTGCGATTCAAATCCAAGGAGTGCAGGCGTCCCATTGGCGTGAGCTAGCTGAAAATCAGCAAACCAAAGACAGAGAGGTTCCAGCTCCTAGGGGAGTTATCAAGGATCGTGACGGCGTGGTGCTTGCTGTGTCACGCGAGCGCTTCGAGGTCGGTGTCGCTCCTCACGAGCTAAGGGACCCGGCCAGGGCTGCGATACTTCTCACGAAAACCTTAGGAATTTCTTCACCTAAGGCAACGGAAGTCACCTCGAACAAAAGACGTTGGAATGTTGTCCCGGGTCGCTATCCACCTACAGTCCGAGAAGCTCTAGGTGAGATCCCGGGTATCTACCTCGAACGTGAGCTCCCGCGTCATCACCCGCACGGAGATCTCGCGCGCGGAGTTCTTGGCGTTGTACTTGACGGTGAAGGACGAGGGGGAATTGAGCAGGCTTTCGAAGCAGACCTCAGGGGCACCCCGGGCCGGGAAGTCATTGCAAGAAATAATCTGGACCAGGAGATCCCCGGGAAGGGTTATGTCTACAAGCCATCGAAATCGGGTGGAGAAATAGTTCTCACGCTTGATATGGATCTCCAGGAGATCGCACGACTAGCACTTGAAGAGTCAATTCTGGAAACTGAGGCTAGAGGCGGTGACGTCTTAATAACTATTCCAAATACCGGAGAGATCCTGGCTCTTGTCTCCATCCGGGATGGCAAGACCGCCTCACTTTCCGCAATCAATACACCCTATGAGCCGGGATCGACGTTCAAGCCGTTTACCGTCTCTGGTCTTATTGAAAATGATCTTGCGTCCCTGGAAGATACCGTGGACGTAGAGAATGGCACATGGACGGTTGCTGGCAGGACACTTCATGATGTCCATAGTGAGGGCCGCATGTCGATTGCTGATGCACTCCGTGTGTCATCGAACGTAGGAATAGCAAAAGCAGCTAGTCGGATGTCCCCACGCATACAGTACGAGACTCTCAGGGATTTCGGCTTTGGAACGCAAACTGGAATTCAGATTCCTGGTGAGGTCGGTGGCATGCTTCGCAAGCCCGAACGCTGGTCTTCTCAATCCCCAGCTTCGCTAGCTATTGGATACGAGGTATCTGTGACTCCGCTGCAGATGGCGATGGCTTATGGCGCCCTCGCTAACGGTGGCCGATTAATGCAGCCACTCCTCGTTAAGGAGATCCGGGGAAGCGACGGTAGCCTTAAGGAGCAATTCGAGCCACGCATGGTTCGCCAAGTCATCCCAGAACAGATTGCTCGAGGAATAGGGGAAGTGTTAGTAGACGTTGTTGAAGATGGAACCGGCACGTCAGCGCAGCTCGGCACATTCCAGGTGGCAGGCAAGAGCGGCACTACGAGGCTCTATTCTCCCGAGGGTGGATACGAGAGCGGAGCGTACTGGTCGTCATTCGTAGGGTTTTTCCCCGCGGAAGACCCCCAACTCGTGGTTTTTGTGAAGCTGGAGCGCCCTCAAGGAGCCTATTATGGAGGTGCCGTGGCTGCTCCCGTGACCCGAGCCACGATGCAAGCTGCTCTGGCTGCGAGTGGGAAGCATATCGATCGGACGCGTCTAGTCCAATCTGGTAAAGTCGCTGCATCGCTTGCTACATCAGCCCCAAGTGCGGCATTCGTAAATCAGGAATTGGATTTTCCCACGGAAGGGCTAGATGAACCAGAGATGCCCGTGGGTATGGGACTTGCTAGTGGGGGAACTGCGAGTGAAGGGATTTCAGTTCCAAGGTTAGCGGGGGTGCCTTCAAGGATTGCCGTGCGCCGGCTCCATGCACTGGGCTTGCGTGTCTCTGGTCCGCTGGGTGGAGAGATACTCGGCACGGAACCTGGTCCTGGGATGCAGATGGTTAGAGGGGATACGGTAGCAGTCATTGTGCGCCCAAGGACCAATCGTGATTGAGACCACTTCCACTCTAGGCAAGGTGGGCGAGATCCTCCGGGTGGCTGGACTCCTTAGGGAGTTTCACGGTCCGGAGGATCTCGCCGTTATGGGGGTATGCCAAGACTCACGAAAAACACGTCCCGGAGATCTCTTTCTTGCTTGGCAGGGAGATTCGCTCGATGCGCATGACTTCGTTGCTGCTGCTGCCTTCAATGGAGCAGTTGCAGCCGTTGTTGAACGTAAGGTCGATATTGAGATGCCTCAGATCATCGTTACTGATGGACGTCGTTCAGCAGCATTAGCCGCCCGTGAGGTTATCGGTACCGGAAGTAGACGCATGTTCACGGTTGGCGTTACGGGTACCAACGGAAAAACCACGACGGCGCTTCTTGCTCGGTACTTGATGGGGCAAAAAGGGCCTACAGCCGCGATTGGTACGCTCGGGGTTTTCGATGAACAAGGTGTTCGTCCAGGTACCGAAGGGCTAACGACTCCCGGTCCTGTCCAGGTCGCAACCTTTCTTCGACAGCTCGTTGATGGGGAGATGGAAGCCGTCGTAATGGAAGTGTCCTCCCACGCGCTTGATCAGCATCGTATAGATGGAGTCATTTTCGATGTTGGAGTATTCACGAATTTGTCCCATGATCATTTAGACTACCATGGGGATATTGCTGAATACTTCGAAGCTAAGGCCCGCCTAGTAGAACTAGTTGCTTCTCAGGGAACTCTAGTCATAAACGCCGATGACGAAGCCTGGAGCAAATTGAATGCGAATGGGCGCTCGATTCGCACGTTTGCTCTCAACACTCCGGCTGATGTCCATGCAGAGTCAGTTCAGATGAGTCCGAATGGCTCTGATTTTACGCTAGTGATTGACGGCGAGCGAAGGGAAGTGAGGCTTCCACTACTCGCCCGCTTTAATATCGAGAATGCATTAGCTGCAGCTGCTGTGGGAGCAGTTTACGGCCTTTCGATTGACGAAATTGCTTCAGGGCTCTCCACTGCACCTCAGGTGGCGGGACGGCTGGAGACTGTGGCAACCGAGCCGTTCACTGTTCTTATCGATTTCGCACATACTCCTGCAGCCCTCGAGAGTGTTCTTGAAGCGTTACAACCCTTAACAACCCCGGGTCAACTCATCGTGGTATTTGGTGCTGGCGGTGATCGGGACAGGATGAAGCGTCGTCCAATGGCAGCTGCTGTGGCGCGGAGTGCTGATGTTGTGGTACTCACCTCTGATAATCCTCGTACAGAAGATCCTGAGCAGATTCTTGATGACCTCGTTGAAGGACTCAAGGGAAAAGATCACGAGCGTGTTGTTGACCGAAACGACGCTATTCGGTTTGCATTATCAACAGCCCAGGAAGGCGATACGCTGCTCTTGGCGGGGAAGGGTCATGAAACCTATCAAGTAGTTGGTGATGAACAGCGACCTTTCGACGAGCGAGCGATTGTCCAGGACTGCTTAGCGGAGTTAGGGGTCTCATGAGTCAGTTCACATGGACTGACCGTTCGGTTCGTCAGGCGCTCGGTTTAAGTGCCGATCTGGCTGATCCTTCATTCGAGTATGCTAGCGTCTCTACAGACTCGCGTTCGGTTGGGGAAGGGACACTCTTTGTCGCTCTCGTGGGTGAGTGCTTTGATGGTCACGATTTTGTGGTGGATGCCTTGGCGAAGGGGGCAGTTGGTGCGGTGGTTTCGAGGCCAGTAGAGACTAATCCGAACGCCCCTCTTTACCCGGTGGATGATACTCTGGTAGCGCTCGGATCGCTTGCAACTTTTCGACGTAACGCTCTAGACATTCCGGTTGTTGCAATCACAGGATCATCAGGAAAGACTACGACGAAAGACCTTACCCGTGCCGCACTTGGGATGACGCAAACAGTGCATGCGACTCCTTGTAATCACAACAACCGCATCGGGATGCCGCTGACACTACTCTCGACACCTACAGAGGTTGATGTCGTCTTGGTCGAGATGGGTTCGAATGAGCCGGGGGAGATTTCTACACTCTCTGCCATAGCCCGCCCAGATATAGCTGTCGTGACCACCGTGGGAGAGAGCCATCTTGATAGGCTCGGTTCCTTGGCAGGCGTATTGGACGAAAAACTAGACCTGTTTAGGAGTATGACAGAAGGCGGTCGCTGTGTTGTTGGCGACGAGCCTCCGGCACTGGTAGATGCCGCACGAGCAATTTGCTCGGATCTTCGCATTGCGGGTTGGAGCCAACGCGCTGATCCTGATCTCAGGCCAGAGCAATTCGAACTAGATGTCTTCGGGGCACCTCGTTTCAGGTGGCGAGGGCATCCGGTGACCCTCGCACTGCCTGGCCGTCATTCTGTGGTAAATGCTCTGATTTCTCTAGCCATCTCCGAACTTGTGGGTGTTAGCCCCCGAGATGCTGTCCGTGGTCTGGCCTCAGCCGAAGTCTCTCCTCTCCGTTGTGAGATTCGCCAGATCGGAAATGTGAGAGTGGTTGCTGATTGTTACAATGCGAACCCGCAAAGCTTGAGAGCAGCACTTGCGGTACTCATTGACCAACCTGGCAATTCACGCACTGTTGCCGTCTTGGGTACCATGCTGGAACTGGGCCATGAGGCTGCCCGGCTTCACGAAGAAACTCTCGAATACGCACTCGGCCTGAATATCGACTTGGTGGTGGCGACCGGAGGATTCGCTGAAGCTGCCGAGGCACTAAAAGTGGATGAGCCCGAGGTTCTTCGATCTCAGGATTGGAGGAAAGCCTACCCAGCGCTCCGTGACTGGCTCGATGGAGACGAGGTTCTTTTACTCAAAGCTTCGAGAGGAATTGCTCTGGAGGACATGCTTCCTCTTCTGGACTCAGATTTTGGTAGCAAGGGTACCAGTACCGTGGTGGGTAAAGCCTGATGTTCTATCACCTTATGCCCAGTCTCTCGGACGTGAACTTCGTCTTCAATGTATTCCGCTATATAACGTTTCGGGCAGCAGGTGCGGTTGTGACTGCACTCATGATTGCATTCGTGCTCGGTCCGATTGTTATCCGGCGTCTTCAGCGTGCCAAGGTCGGCCAAATCGTTCGAGAAGGAGGCCCTAAATCACATTGGTCAAAGGCAGGGACTCCAACGATGGGTGGTGTGATCATCATCATGTCTACGGTTCTTTCCACTCTTCTTTGGGCTGAACTGACGAACTGGTACACAGTGATTGCGCTTGTCGCCCTCATCTGGATGGGGATGATCGGCTTCCTTGATGACTATCTCAAGGTAGTGCAGGGGAAGACACGTGGTTTGGTTGCCAGATACAAGATGATTGGCCAGTGGAGCTTTGGCCTTGCTCTAGGAGCGTTCCTAGTGTTTAACCAAATCTCGCCGCATGCATCTACCGCGACTGCCGTACCCTTCTTCTCGGATGTCCAAGCAAGGTTCGCCGTTTGGTCATTTATCCTATTCACAGGGATTGTTGTATCTGGTTCATCAAATGCGGTAAACCTGACTGACGGACTAGATGGGCTCGCGGCAGGATTGTCCGCTATAGCAGCTGTGACGTTGGGTATTTTCGCGTACATCGCTGGTCGTTTCGACATGTCAGAGTACCTAGGGTTTTTCTACCTACCAGGAGCAGGTGAGTTAACGATCTTTGCGGTCGCACTTGCAGGTTCTGCGATCGGTTTCCTCTGGTACAACTCCTATCCCGCTCAGGTCTTTATGGGCGATACAGGCTCGTTGGCTCTCGGGGGTGCTTTGGGAGTGATGGCAATCTTGCTCAAGGCCGAATTTCTGCTGGTTATCGTAGGTGGGGTCTTCGTCATGGAAACCCTGTCCGTAATCATCCAAAGGGTTTGCTTCGTGTATACGCGCCGTCGTTTCGGGGAAGGGCGCCGGGTCTTCAGGATGGCACCCATCCATCACCACTTCGAAGCACTTGGCTGGCCTGAGGCAAAAGTGGTGATACGCTTTTGGATCATTGGGATTCTGTTTGCGATGCTGGCCATTAGCACGCTGAAAATAAGGTGATAGAACATGCCGTATTGGACCGAAGAAGCCGTTCGGAGTAAGTGGAATGAGCGGACTGAGTGGATCACATATAGCTGTCATTGGCCTCGGAGCAAGCGGTCTTGCCGCAGCTCGATTGGCCCTAGATAAGGGAGGAGATGTCTATGTCTCGGATCTGCGCATTGAACCCGAGGTTGCAGCTCGTCGAGCCGACTTGCGAGAAAGAGGTGCCCAGGTTGAACTGGGAAGGCACGATATCGAACGATTGGCAGAAGCTGACATGGTTGTCGTCAGTCCAGGAATCCCTCTCCACGCTCCGATACTCAGAGTACTCCAGGATCGGGATATCCGGTGGATCTCCGAACCTGAATTCGCTGTTCAGTTCTTCTCTGGTCCATTAATTGCCGTCACAGGGACTAATGGAAAGACGACGACGACCTTGCTTTTGGGACACTTGCTTGAAACGGCAGGGGTGCGTGTTGGGGTGGGTGGAAACGTGGGAGGTGGGCTCGCCCCAGCTGCTTCAGAGCTTGCTCTCATGGTGCCTGCTCCGGACTGGTATGTGCTCGAAATGAGTTCCTTCCAGCTGTCCGCGATTCAGTCATTCAGGCCTGACATTGGCATACTGACGAACTTGTTTCCGGATCATTTGGACCGGTATCCATCCCTTGAGGCTTATTACGCGGATAAGGCGAGGATCTTCGATAACGCGGATCACCAGAGTATATGGGTCCTACCGGAAGGCGACGGTGTTGTGGATTCACTCATCGGTAACACCCCCGGGGACCGTTTCTATTATGGAGAAGACGAGCGATCGGAAACTCACGCTTTTATGACCGACGGCGTTCTAACTTTGTGTTTCGAAGATCACCGATATCCACTACTGGAGACGGACGATCTCTCACTAATTGGACGGCATAACATCCGGAATGCGTTGGCGGCATCATTAGCCACACACCTGGTGGGCGTTCCAGCTGAATCGATTGCTGATGGCCTGCACACTGCCCGCCCGTTGCCGCACAGGCTAGAACTCGTAGCTGCCCACAACGGAGTTGTTTGGCTTAACGACTCCAAGGCTACAAATGTCGCAGCTACACGTAGCGCTCTAGAGAGCCTAATTCAACCGGTTGTTCTCCTGTTAGGGGGGGTCGACAAGGGTGAGGATTTTAGATCACTCATACCGTCCGTAGCTCATCTACGTGCTGTCCTCGCGTATGGCGCGGCAGCCCCGCGGATTGTCAGCGAGATTGAAGATGCAGTACTAGTGGATGGTGATCTGGGATTGGTTGTTCAGCGTGCGAAAAAACTGGCCGAGGAGGGTGACGCGATCCTCTTATCACCCGCTTGTTCGAGTTTTGACATGTTTGATAACTATGAAGAGCGAGGCCAAGTGTTTACGGCACTCGCACGTGAGTCACGATGACAGCCCGTCCAGCAGATGTGGCTCCATCAGGTCCCATTCGATTTCCTGATTCAGGCCTAGGGCATGGCTGGGAACCTTCGGCTGTGATGGTGCTTACTGCGCTTCTGCTCATTATCGGCCTTGTTAGTCTTTACAGTGCTTCTTCTATCTTAGCAATAGAACAAGGGGTAGGAGACACCTACTACCTAGGTCGCCAAGGGATCGGAGTTGTAATTGGTCTGGTGGTTATGATTAGCTGCGCGTTCATACCCTACTCCATCTGGTCCCGACTTTCCTGGCCACTGCTATTGATCAGCATTGGATCTCTAGTCCTTCTAGTCCTTCCTTGGACCCAATCAATCGCCCCATCAATCAATGGTTCAAGGCGTTGGCTCCAGGTTGGCATCACCGTGCAGCCTTCCGAATTCGCCAAGATAGCAATTGTGGTATGGACTGCTGGAATGGCGGTGAAAAAAACATCTCAATTCCGATCGCTTCGAAGGGGGTTGGCACCATTCCTCGTAGCTTGGGCGATGTTGGTGATTCCTATTGCAATCGAACCCGACTTTTCTACTGCGTTCCTCATCGGACTACTTGGTCTAATAATTGTATTCTCTGCTGGTGCACGTATTAGCCATTTTATTTTCTTGGGACTTGTTCTAGCTCCTATCGTCTATTGGCAAATCGCAGGAGTGGGCTTCAGAGCTGACCGATTTGAGGCCTTTTTGAATCCTGCATCCGAGCAGACGGGTGCAGGCTATCAGTCATACCAAGCCCTGCTTGGAATGGGTTCGGGAGGGTGGTTCGGTGTCGGGATCGGTCAAGGACGTCAACGATTTGGCTTTCTTCCAGAAGCTCACAACGATTTCATCTTCTCAATGATCGGTGAAGAGTGGGGGTTCATTGGTGTCTTGGTCCTATTGATGATTTACGTAACCCTTGTGTTGGTTGGGTTTCGGATCGCTCAAAGAGCTCCCGATCTATTTGGGGAACTACTCGCACTGGGTTTCACAAGTCTCATTGCTCTCCAGGCTTTACTCCATATGGGCGTTGGGCTCGGCCTGCTCCCAACAACGGGGCTTGCACTCCCACTTGTCTCTTATGGACGGTCTAATCTGATAGTTACGCTCGCATCACTTGGAATCTTGATGTCGGTGGCCCGGGCGGCTCCAGGTATAAAGGCAGCCCGTGCATGAGAGCCGGGTGGTCGTTTTCGCTGGTGGCGGGACAGGTGGACATCTTTACCCAGCTCTTGCCATTGCAGATGCGCTACGTTGCCGTCGGCCTGATGTCCGAGTCGTATTCATGGGAGCTACCCGGGGTATTGAGGCACGTGTTCTACCTGAATTGGGTGAAGAACATTTTCTCTTACCTGTTCGTGGTCTGGACCGAGGGTTACTCGGGGCATATTGGAGAGCTGCCCCCGCTCTGGTTGGCTCGGTTCTGGAAGCAGCTAGGGTGATGCGTCATTTGCAGCCGAGTGCCGTGGTTATAACAGGTGGTTACGCCTGTGCCCCCGCCGGTATTGTCGCAGCCTTGACTGGAATTCCACTACTTATCCAGGAACAAAACGCCGTACCGGGGATTGTTACTAAAGCTCTCAGTCACTTTGCAAAGAAAATCCATACAGCCTTTGAAGCGGCTGCTGGCGGGCTGCCTCGTCGGGTTAGGAACAAGGTTCTTCTTACGGGAAATCCAGTGCGGTCAAAAGGATTACAGGGGCGTTTGCAGGCCAGGGATTCATTCCACTTACCCGAGGAATCTTTCGTCGTTTTGATGGTAGGAGGGAGCCAAGGTTCAGAGGCTTTGAATAACCTTCTTCTTGGGGCGTTGGATGCTGTCACTGGTGGTTTTTTGGATCGACCAGATAACCTACATATTTTGTGGTCAACAGGTCCCAAGTACCACGAAGCAGTGCAAGCCGCCTTGGATGAATTCGGAAATCCAGATTGGGTACATCCAAGCCCGTATTTCGACAATATGCCCGATATATTAGCTGCTGCCGACCTTACTGTGAGCAGGGCGGGGGCGATGTTTACGGCTGAACTCTTAAACCAGGGCCTACCCGGGATTTTAGTTCCTCTTCCTAGTGCTGCTGCCGACCACCAGACCCACAATGCACGGGCACTGGCTGAAGCTGGTGCAGCTGTGTTTACTCCAGAATCGGGGCTTACTGGAGAGATTCTTTGGGCACAGCTTACCCGGCTTGCAGGTGATCGAGTATCTCTGGAACGCATGGCTGTGGCTGCAACTTCACTTGCTCGGCCGGAAGCTGCAGACCAGATAGCCGCCTCCGTAGAGAGGTTTGTCTCCTCATGAAAGTGCGAAACACTAATTGTCCTGTTCCGGACCTCAGGACGCTAGTTGGAGAGGGTTCAGTCCACTTTATGGGAGTGGGTGGTGCAGGGATGTGTGCATTGGCTGAACTCTTCCTGAGTCGCGGTGGATCTGTTACTGGCTGTGATTTGAAGGACTCCCAGTCAATTCAAGATCTGAGTGCGCTTGGAGTGCAGTTGTCGGTAGGTCATGACCCCAGGCACGTCACTAACGCTTCTGCATTAGTGGTAACTTCGGCAGTACCCTCCGATCACCCGGAACTAGTTGCCGCGCGCGATCGGGGTATTCCAGTGCTAAAGCGTGCAGAAGCTCTTGGAGCTTGGGTAAATCAGGGAAAGGTTATTGCCATTTCTGGCACTCATGGTAAGACGACGACGACTGCAATGGCCACAGAGATCCTCGCTCAAGGAGGACTGGATCCTACAGGCATCGTGGGTGGTCGCGTTCGTGATTGGGCTGGGAATCTGCGGTGTGGATCAGATCACCTTTTTGTCGTCGAAGCAGACGAATATGACCGCTCATTCCATATGCTGACACCTGATATCGCCATTGTAACTAACGTCGAGGCTGACCACTTGGATGTCTATGGTGATTACCAAGGTGTCCGGGCTGGATTCGAAGAGTTTCTGGATAATTTGAAGGCCTCAGGTAAAGTCATTGCCTGCGCCGACGACCACGGATCTGCTTCCCTTCTCACGACATGTGGGGGTCTGGGTTACTCGTATGGTACCACAGCAGGGTCTATGCTACGTGCAATAGATGTGAGTGTCACCGAGGCTTCTACAAACTGTTCAGTTATCGAAGAGGGTGCGCTAGTTGGAGAACTCTCCCTCTCAATGGCTGGCGTACATAATCTCCGAAATGCGCTTGGTGCGGCTGCGGTGGCTCGCAAGCTTGATGTTCCATGGCCGATAATCTTTACCGCCTTATCTGAGTTTAAGGGTGTAGGTCGACGTCTAGAGCGCTTAGGAGAAAGGTGCGAGGTCATCGTGCTCGATGATTATGCCCATCATCCCTCTGAGATTCGGGCTGCTCTAGATACAGCTAGGAAGATGTATACGTCTGCCCGACTTATAGCAGTCTTCCAACCCCATCTCTTTTCTCGTACTCGAGACTTTGCAGAAGACTTTGGAGAAGCACTGGCTGAGGCGGACTCAGTTTGGGTCACGGACATCTTTCCAGCTCGAGAGAAGCCCATTCCTGGAGTTACCGGAGGGACCGTAGCCGAAGCTGTCCAAAGAGCCGGTGGTGGGCACGTCTGCTATGTTCCAGCGCTTGGAGATCTTCCAAACTTGCTCGTTGAAGAACTCCGAGCAGGTGACGTCCTTGTGACATTAGGAGCAGGTTCAATTGATAGCCTCGGAGGTCAGATCCTCGACCGCCTAGGGGAGCGAGTTCATGCGTAGAGAGCTTCGCATTCTCTTGATCACTAGTCTGCTTGGGGCAACCTGGGCTTGGGGTGGAGAACTTTTAGTAGCTGGTAGTAAGATGGAGATATTCAGGATTGATGAAGGGGATATCGATATCCATGGGCTGCGCTACCTCACTCGAGAAACCGTGCTCCAAGCTATGGAGCTTACCCCAGAGACCTCAGTGTGGAGTAACACTGACCTATGGGTCACAGATCTTGGCGCTCTCCCCTTAGTTCGTTCCGCTAGTGTAGTTCGTCAGCTTCCTCACACGATTATCGTATCCCTGTTAGAGCGGCAACCGGTTGCGTTGGTGCCGACTCCGACACTGGAGCCGGTGGATGGCGACGGAATTCTGCTCCCCCTGGATCCAGCTTCGCACCGACTTGATCTGCCAATCTTGGAAACAGAATATCCGTTTGTGGAAGGCAGGCGAATCATGCCTTCCCGCACTCGGGTGCTGGCCAGTGAGGTTAATAGGCTGATGCAAGCTGACACGGCTTTTCTTCAGATGTTATCGGAAGTGCGTTGGGGGAAGGACAGCAGTTTGGTTGCGCGATGGTCCAAACCCGATGTGGATTTTCTACTGCCTTTTGGCTTATCTGCAAAGCGTCTTCGGGAAGGTCTGATCGTGCTCGCCCATGCGATAAATCGAACTCCACACGATCTGCCCAAATCAGTCGACTTAAGATTCGCGGACTTAGTTGTGGTCCGCCGTGCAAACGAGAACTAAAGATGCGATCAAACCTCATAGCGGGCCTGGACATCGGAACATCTAAAACGTGCGCTGTGATAGGTGAGATTATCGGTGACCCTAGGCGTCCCGGCTTGACGATTCTCGGAGTTGGCCAAGCGAGAACCGCTGGGGTTCGCGGTGATATAGTCACAAATATTGAAGAGATAACAGAATCAGTTCGATCCTCACTCAAGGAAGCAGAACTGATGGCGGGTGTCTCGGTTGATCGAGTCTATGCTGGCATGGGTGGTGACCATGTTAGAGCCACGAGTTCTATGGGGGTCGTCGCGGTATCGGAAGACGAGGTTGCAATGGATGATGTAGAGCGGGTGCATGTTGTCGCCCGAGCTGTTGCACTTCCACCTGACAGAGAGATGCTGCATGCAGTCCCTCAGGAATACCGGGTCGACAATCAGGGTGGGATAAGTGATCCCATAGGCATGGCTGGTATCCGACTGGAGGCTGAGGTTTTCCTGGTTACCTGCGCCATCAGTGCGTCAGCGAATATACGCAAAGCTGTGAATTGGGCCGGATATCGTGTCCAGGAATTGGTCCTTGAGCCGCTTGCGGGGGCAAGGGCTGTCTTGACTGAAGATGAGAAGGAGGTGGGTGTCGCTCTAGTAGAGGTTGGCGCATCAACAACGGATGTGGCTGCTTACTTTGAAGGCAAGATACAGCACGTTGCGATTCTGCCATTCGGAGGTCGCACATTAACAGCTGACTTAGTCCGAGGACTGTCTGTCCCTTACGCGGAAGCACAGAAGGCCAAGGAACACTATGGGACAGCCTTTGCCCAGCTCGTCGATCCCCGGGAAACAATCGAAGTGCCCGGACCCTCACCAGGCCAGAAGCGAGCAGTTGCACGAGAATTGATTGCGCACATCATAGAACAGCGACTCGACGAAATGTTTGGACTCGTCCAGGGTGAGTTACAGGATCGAGACCTAATCGATAATCTAGGGGCAGGTGTCGTTCTGACCGGTGGCACCGTTGCGATCCCAGGGATAGTAGAACTCGCTCAACAGATCTTTGCATCACCAGTCCGGCTAGGAGTCCCGAATGAGGGTCTCAGTGGTTTGGCTGAATCCGTGCAGCGCCCACAGTTCGCGATTGCAACCGGTCTCGCTCTTTGGGGAGCGGACCGGTTCATGGAAACTGGTCGTGGCGCATCTACCATTACATCCGGGATGTTCACTAAGCTCGGTACATGGCTCAAGGAGTTCTTCTAGTGGACCTCCTAACCTGCGTTAGACAAATCATTTATTTGAATTCAAATCACTCCGCCGAGGAAGAGAAATGATGATCTTCGAGTTTGAGGAAACTCCGCTCCAGAACGCCAAGATGAAGGTGGTTGGGATCGGTGGTGCTGGCGGAAATGCAGTCAACCGAATGATCGATGAGGAGTTGGAAGGGGTCGAGTTCATTTCTATCAACACCGACTCCCAGGCCCTCAAGAGTTCGCGTGCCCAGGTAACACTACAGGTAGGCAAGAAACTAACTCGAGGACTGGGTGCCGGAGCTCGACCGGAGGTTGGTCGTCAGGCACTTGCGGAGAGTGAGGAAGATGTTCGCCGAGCCCTAGAAGGAGCTGACTTAGTATTCATCACGGCCGGCATGGGTGGTGGTACGGGGACGGGTGCCGCACCGATGGTGGCTGAAATTGCGCGAGATATGGGGGCCCTGACAATCGGGATAATCACTAGGCCATTTTCCTTCGAGGGAAAGAAACGTGAGCGTCAGGCTGATCAAGGACTTACAGAGCTTAGAAGATGCGTTGACACGATGATTGTGGTCCCTAATGATCGCCTCCTCGCTGTCGTACCAAAGGGCACCTCCTTCCGGGATGCGCTTAAGAAAGCAGATGAAATTCTCCTGCACGCGACCCAAGGCATTAGCGATCTGATCAGTGTAACAGGTGAGATCAATGTCGACTTCGCTGATGTTCGTACGGTCATGGCTTCTAGAGGACCTGCACTTATGGGTTCAGGTTTCGGTGAAGGCGAAAATCGTGCTCAAGAGGCAGCGCAGGAAGCAATCTCTTCACCACTTCTTGATAAGGTATCTATAGCCGGTGCACGTGGTGTCCTAATCAATATCACCGGAGGGATGGACCTTGCGATTGACGAGGTCACAGAGATCTCATCAATAATTCAGGAAGGTGCGGGAGATGAGGCGGAAATTATTTTCGGTGCTGTCCATGATCCAGATCTTGAAGGCAAGATCCGTGTTACAGTGATTGCGACTGGATTTGACTCGGTAAAGAATGAAAAAGTCATTTCCAGTGATTTCCAAAACTCAAAACCTAGGTCGAACACCATACCGAATCCGGAGCCGATGCTTCCAGACCTGCAGATTCAGATTGAGGAGGAAGATGAAGCGCTAGTGGGAGTAGCTGTCGCTAGTGATGAAGAAGTTCTCCCACTGAACAGATTTCCCGAGCGAGTGGTGTCAAGCAATCAGCTCTTGGAGTTGGATATACCAACCTTTATTCGTCGCCAGATGGACTAAGCAGTGTTTCGGGTCGACTATAGGTTCGTATTGATTCGTTAGATTGTTCAGATAACTAGTGCTACACGACTCTGCCCGGTGGGAAGTGTCTCCACCGGCAGCCAGTCAATTCATCGGCTGAGGGGCAATTCGGTGGCTCGGGAGCGACTAATAACTAAACTCTGGACGACAGTGGCACTCTGTGCTGTTTTGACCATGTCTTGCGTTCCTGATACTACGCCGGATGCGGGTTCTCTCGATGCTGTGTATGCAAACCCTTCTGAACAGGTGGAATTGCTCTCTCTCGGACAGGACCAGACGCTAGGCTTGCTTCTCGATGGTATCCTATCCGCAAATGATCAGGCAGCTCTTCTGGTTGCCTTTAGAGAATACGCGAGTCCGAGAAGAATGCCGGCTGGCACAGAATTAGTGTTCCATTATCTCAGGGATGATCAGTGGCTACGAAGTCTCGATGTGGTAGTCAATGCTGATGAAACAGTTCGCTTGACACGGAACGATCTTGGGTGGCACTCCGAGCTGGTCCGTATACCGATCTACGTGGATACACTTCTGGCTTCCGGTAAGATAGAAACGGTTCTCTGGAGTGCGGTCGTTAACAATGAGTACCTAGGTGACGTTCCTTTTGAAGACCGAAACTCCCTAATTGACGAACTCGACCAAGTGTTCCAATGGCAAGTTGATTTCTCCCGCCAGATCCGAGTAGGTGACACGTATCGATTCGCATTTGAAAGAGAGGTGCGCCCTGACGGTTCAATGCGTTCCGGTCGCTTGCTTTCAGCTGAATTGGTGAATTCGGGGACACCCTACCACGCAATTTGGTTCGATCCAAATAAGGATGGAGAAGGATCGTACTTTGATCTGGAAGGCAACTCAGTTCGTCGGGCTTTCCTACTTAAACCGTTGGCATATCGCCGGATCTCCTCTCGCTACTCTCCCTCCCGTTTACATCCGATCTTAAGGACATGGCGTGCCCATCGCGGAGTTGACTATGCGGCCGACGCAGGAGCGGAGATTATGGCGACTTCTGATGGGGTGGTCACTCACCGGGCGTGGAAAGGGAGCTTCGGTAATACTGTAGAGATCCAGCATCCCAACGGTTTTGTAACGCGCTACGCTCATTTGAGCAGCTTTAGGTCAGAGGTACAACTTGGAAGCCGTGTTAGACAGAGCGAGATCATTGGTTATGTCGGCATGACTGGCCAGGCTACCGGGAATCACTTGCACTATGAAATGATGAAACGCAACGGTGAGCATATGGATCCGCTGGCGGTCGATCTACCAGCGGGAGATCCCGTACCATCTGATGACCAAGTTCAGTGGGGTGAAGAGCTGATTACACGGGTTGATCTACTTGAGTCGATACCAGGTGCTGGCCCTGTGATAGGATTAGGTTCATTGCAGTCACAGGGTGATGAGCAGGGAGGGGCGCAGTAGCTGCCTTGCACATGAGGTGATTCGAGCACTTTTGTTTATTGCGCTTTCCAGCGCATTGCTCATGTATCCCTATTGGGTATACCGCCATGTCGAACTTCCCATCACTAGTTCACGCTGGCTGGCCCTTATCCGCGCCAGCGTTTTCGTGATGCTCCTTGCGCTTTTATTCGACTTCAAGGTCCCGGTCGGGGATTCCAGCAATCCAACGAGTGCAGGTTGGGTCCTCTTAGATGCTTCAATCAGCATGTTAGCGGGTGAAGACGAACTGACCGCTTGGGATAGAGCGCTTGAACGCTCAAAGGAGTTGATAGAGGAGGGATGGAGAGTTTTCACTTTCGGCGAAGTAGTGAATCCATTTACCCTCAATGAGACGGATTCAGGATTGCGCCCTCAAGATGTGAATACTTTGTTGGCTCCGGCTCTCAAGTATGCAGCCGAAGGAGGGGTGAGGTCTGTGCGCGTTCTTTCTGACCTTAGACTTGAGGATCGAGTGGCTTTGTATGCGACTCTTGAACAATTGCCCCTCGACGTCACGTATGAAGGCTTTGGGGACAATGTTCGGAACGGTGGCATCTCTGCATTTAAGGTAGAAGATGCAGTTCTTCCAGGGAGTACGATCCTTGGCCAAATTGAGATGCATGGGTTGGGGGCTGACAGTGCAGAACTAACGATTCGGGCCGAAGGTGCTGAGGTTGTATCACTCAAGGTAGACCTCCCTGAGACAGGCCTAGCAAACCTCCTAGAAGTACCGATCGTGGCTCCGAATGTTGAAGGCCGTATCCGTTACACAGCGCACCTGCAAGTAGATGGTGATGCATTCACCTCTGATGATGAAGCGGTGGCATATGGGATTGTAGGTAATGAAGAGAATGCAGTAGTGCTTGTTTCTCTTAAGCCGGATTGGGAACCGCGTCATCTATTGTCCGTGCTTGGCGATGTTACTGGACTTCCAGTGATAGGATATCTTCGGGCAGGTCCTGATAAATTTGTTTCGCTCGGAAAGGCTTTAGCTCGATCCATACCGGTGGATACGAGTAGAGTACGGCGCGCAGTAGATGGAGCGACTCTGGTGGTGCTCCATGGGTTGGATGGAAACTCAGATTCTTGGACGCTAGGCCTTCTAGAGAAAAGTATGCGCGCGATTCTCCTGCCCGCTGACAGTAGCGGTGCCGCTATTGCAGGCTTTGACACTGAGGTTGGCAGAGGTGGTGAATGGTATGTATCAGGTGACTTGCCACCTTCTCCTCTTTCAGGGGAGCTAGCAGGCACAACGTTTCTCGGGCTGCCCCCACTCACTGATCTCCTTATTCCCCTCAATAGGGAAGAGACCCGATCTCCCGTGCGCGTGCAGTTGAGAGGAACAGGTACCTCTGAAGCTGTCTTATATCTCGACGACGGTGGTCCGAACAGACGAGTATTTGGACTTGCGTCAGGGTTCTGGAGATGGGCGGCGCGAGAGGGGGAGGGTGAGGAGACTTATCGAAGGCTCTGGTCTGGGGTCACAGGGTGGTTATTCGCAGATGAAAAGCCAGTAGCCCGTGAGCCTCGACCGACCAAATGGGTGTTCCGGAGAAAGGAGCCCGTTACCTGGATAGTCCCCGGAGATTCGACAATAATGAATCTACGACTTTTGAAGAACGACTCATTGTTGATTGACACAGTTATGGTTGGAGGTACGAACCCCTCATCAGGCACGCTCCCCCCCGGATTGTATCACTACAGGTTCGGAACGCTATCTGGCGAACTCATCGGAGAAGGACGCTTCGATGTGGAGATGATTTCCGGAGAGATGATTCCTCCCTCTGAAGAGCCGGAAGCGCCAGAGTCGGCCGCTGTTACGGTCGCTAGTGATGAAAGGTCAGAGCGGCCAATACGCACCTATCCGTGGCCGTATCTTCTGGTGATCATACTCCTGTGTGCTGAGTGGATTATTCGAAGACGGATTGGCCTCCGATAGATCCTCAGATCACTCGAACAAGGATGAATGTTAAGGCTTCATAAAAATGACGTTCTCTAACCTTGATCGACCTGTGCAGTTCTTGAAAGGTGTGGGCCCTAAGCGGGCTGATGCTTTAGCCCGGATGGGTATCGGATCTGCACGGGACCTCTTATACCACATCCCTCGCCGCTATGACGATGCATCAACCATCACCCCAATTGCTAACTTAGCGGTTGGCTTGGAAGTGACGGTAATTGGTCGAGTCCGGAGTAAGGGTGTGATCCCAACACGTACCGGCTTGCGGATTTTCCAGGCAGTTCTGGAGGATGATTCAGGGATCATCACGGCATCTTGGCCCGGTCAACCTTGGCTTGATCGTAAGTTGACCAAGGGAGATGTCCTACTTGCTAGCGGTCCAGTCAAGTTTTTTCACGGTCGCCAGATTCAACCACGAGAATTCATCACCCTTTCTCAGGATGGGGACAGTGAAATGGGTGGTAGGGTCTTTGTAAGCTATCCGGCGAGCGAGGAAGTGCCTCAGTGGATCCTTAGGAGGATCTTCGAATCCAACCTCAACAAATTGTTGGAATGGGTGCCTGATGACGAGTACATGTCGGAGCGTGAGAGGCAAGAACTTGGACTAACTAACCTAGATGAGGCCTTATCACTGATACACCGTCCGGGAAACCTGGCTGATGCAGAGCGTGGTCGTCGCAGGCTCGCATTCGACGAACTCTTTCATTTGCAGATCGTTCAAGCACAAGCCAGGAGGAAGGCAACCGAGTTGGGGCCTGGGATCTTTCACCAACGCTCAAACGAATTAATTCGTCCGCTTCATGAGGCTCTCCCATTTGAACTGACTAAGGCTCAAGCCCGAGTACTGAGTGAGATTTATGCCGACATGCAACTGGACCGGAGAATGAATCGACTGCTCCAGGGCGATGTTGGAGCAGGTAAGACCATCGTGGCGCTCTTCGCGATGCTCTTAGCAGCGGAAGGGGGTTATCAGTCAGCGCTTATGGCACCAACTGAGATCCTCGCTGAACAACACCTTCGTCAGGTTCATTCCGTGCTTCAACCTCTAGGAGTTAACGTCGTCCTTCTCACAGGGAGTTTGAAGGGTCAGAAACGTGATCAAGCACTAAAAGCGATTGAATCTGGCTTCGGGCAAGTCATAATTGGTACACATGCGCTGATTCAGGATTCAGTTTCCTTCCAGAATCTCGGCCTCTTGATTGTCGACGAACAGCACCGATTTGGAGTCCGCCAGCGCATGGCACTCCTTAAGCGGAAAAATAATCGTCCCGATTTGCTGGTGATGTCTGCAACTCCGATTCCCCGTTCACTGGCCATGGCTTTTTATGGGGATCTTGACTTGAGCATCCTAGATGAACTTCCGCCTGGAAGGAAGCCGGTTAAGACTGAATTGAGAGCACCTGCGCAGAGAGAGTCTGTATACAAGTTTGTACGCACTCAGATCGAAGAGGGTCGTCAGGCATACCTGGTGTATCCGCTTGTCAGCGAGTCTGACAAGCTTGATCTGCTTGCTGCGACAGAGGAATTTGAGCGATTGAAGCTTGAGGTGTTTCCCGGCTCGAGGCTCGGATTACTGCACGGACAGCTTCCTGCATCCGAGAAGGACGACACAATGAGTGCGTTCGCGAGAGGGGATCTTGACCTCCTGGTGGCTACTACAGTTGTAGAAGTGGGTATAGATGTACCCAATGCTTCTGTGATGCTCATAGAAAACGCTGAGCGCTTTGGGCTTTCCCAGTTACACCAGTTAAGGGGGCGAGTGGGAAGGGGTCCTGCAAAGAGTCACTGTGTCTTAATTGCGGAACCCGAAGGGGCAGCGCGTGAGCGGTTGAATATTTTTCGAGATAGCACGGATGGTTTTGAGATAGCGCGAGCGGATCTACGTATGAGGGGCCAGGGAGATTTCTTTGGGAGTCAGCAACATGGGCGTGATCCTATTCTCCGGTTCTCTGATCTTATAGCAGATGAAGATCTACTTGTTTTAGCTCAAAAGACTGCAAGGCAGATCATTTCAGCCGATCCAGATCTTGAACATATTGACCATAAGCGCCTCTCCGAACTCATAGAATCACGGTATCAAGATCGACTTGCTATGTTTGGGGTTGGCTAGATGTCTAGGATGCGCTAGTCGTTCTCACAGATTTCGCATCTAAAGTGGAGGTTTCGAGCGACTTGCTAGTTGATATCAACAAGTTGGGTGACCATGTGGGTGAAGTGGTGACCCTACGGGGTTGGGTGGAAGCGACTCGTGGGCACGGAAAAATTGCGTTTGTAGTGGCTCGGGATGGGACGGGTACGGCGCAATGCGTGCTTGTCCGAGATAGTGTGGATGGAACTACATGGGAGCTATATGAATCGCTGAACCAAGAGGCGCTTGTCTCTATCAAGGGTAAGGTGAAGGAGGATGCTCGTGCACCGGGGGGCTATGAGATTGAAATCCATAGCTTAGAGCTGCTTGCTACTGCAGATGACTACCCTATTCAACCCAAGGAACACGGGGTGGATTTTCTGCTTGATCACCGCCATCTCTGGCTACGCTCAGCTCAGCAGAGGGCGGTTCTTCGGGTTCGAGCTGAGGTTTCCCAAGCAATCAACGACTTCTTCTATACCAGAGAGTTCGTCCGGATTGATACACCTATCCTCACCGGGGCAATTGGTGAGCATGCTGGCACCCTCTTTAAGACGGACTATTTCAATGAAACAGCGTACCTCGCACAGACTGGGCAACTCTATGTTGAGGCTGCCTGTCCTGCATTCCAGAAGGTCTATTGCTTTGGCCCAACATTCCGTGCAGAAAAATCCAAAACCCGTCGGCATTTGACCGAATTCTGGATGGTTGAACCCGAAGTCGCTTTTGCCGATTCAGATGATAATATGCGCCTCCAGGAAGAGTTTGTATCGTATTTAGTAGAAAGAGCTCTTGAGAAGTGTTCTGATGAATTGCAAGTGCTTGAGAGAGAGACCGGCAAGCTTGAGGGTATCTGCCCACCATTCCCCCGTATCAGCTACACGGAAGCGCTGGAAATCTTAAAAGGAAAAGGTTCTAACACTGAGTGGGGTATGGACCTAGGGGCAACGGATGAAGCTGCATTGATGGAGGATCGTGACCTTCCTCTTTTCGTGTACAACTACCCGAAAGGCGCGAAGGCATTCTATATGAAGGAAAACCCTGATGACGTGGATACAGTGCTGTGCAACGATCTGCTTGCTCCAGAAGGGTATGGAGAGATTATTGGTGGGAGCCAACGAGAGGATGACCTCAACCGTTTGATGGCCAGAATCCGTGAGGAAGGTCTGCCTGAGCAGGCGTACGCATGGTATCTAGACCTTAGACGCTATGGGAGCTTCCCTCACTCTGGGTTTGGTTTGGGTCTTGAACGGACCGTGGCCTGGATCACTGGGCGGCATCACATCAGAGAAATGATTCCCTTCCCACGAATGATGAACCGGCTTTATCCGTAGGGTTTAGCTCATAGCGTGTGTTGTTGATAAGGTAGATTAAAGATGCCTAGAGCGGTTCTAGACATGATGGATCGTCGGCCTATATGGGCGATGCCGTTATGGGTGCCTGAGGAGATTCGATCCAGCCTACCAGGAGAATGGGAACTCGTTGTTATCGACGAGGCAACAGATGGATCAGGCGACGGGGCAGCCCGTGTATCACCTGCCGTTCTTAAAGCAACCGCAAAGGCTGATCTTTACTTTGGTTATGGAATCCCGGCAGAGCTCTTGGAAGCGTCGCCCCATTTGAGATGGGTCCATTCTGGGGCTGCAGGGGTCGGAAGCTCTCTAACCCGATCTATGCTTGAGAGCGATGTCATTTTTACTAACTCGGCTCGTGTTCATGCTAAACCAATGGCCGAGACAGTTCTGGCAATGATCCTGTATTTCGGGAGGGGTCTAGACCTAGCAGTGGCCAACCAGAAGAAATCCATCTGGGATACCGAACCGTATTATATGGAAGGTGCGCCGCTCAATGAACTCTCTGAGTTGACGGTTGGTATCTTGGGTTTCGGTGGAGTTGGTTATGAGGTCTCGCTACGGATAGCTGGTCTCGGGGCTAGGGTAGTGGCCCTAAAGCGCACGCCATTGCTAGAAGATGTGGTGCCTACTGCTGAGGGTATGCTTGCAGGAACAATAGAGCTTCTAAGTGGAGAGGAGGGTTTTAAAACCTGCCTCGCCCAGAGTGACGTTGTTGTCTTAGCAATTCCTGATACGCCAGAGACCTGCGGTATGATGGACAGAGAAGCGTTTAGCCACATGAAACAGGGAGCGGTGCTTATCAATGTTGCTCGAGGTAAGCTAATTGACGAAGAAGCTCTGATTGACGCGCTTAATACTGGAAAACTGCGTGGTGCGGCACTGGATGTTTTCCAGAAAGAACCCCTTAGAGGGGACCACGAGCTTTGGGGTCACTCGAAAGTATTGATTACACCTCATGTTTCAGCGGTGTCTCGAGGTTTTTGGAGGCGCGAAACAGACCTGATTCTACACAACCTGCAGTGCTATTTAGGAGGTTCTCCTATCAGGGAGTGGCGTAACGTTGTTAACAAGGTGGCCGGATACTAGGAAGCCTTCATGTTTTCTTTGTTTTTTCCCACAGTGAGTCGAGGACTTCTAGGTTAGATTCCTCAATAATAATGCCATTGTCTCGAGCGAGTTTCTCCAGTAGCTCGAAGCGGTTGCGGAACTTCATGTTCGCTCGGGCAAGCACTGTGGTAGGATGTGAACCTGCAAGCCGGGTGAGGTTGACGGCGGCAAAAAGCAAGTCTCCTAGTTCCTCTTCTAGTCCAGTTGAGTCTCCAGCTTCAGCTGCCTGTGTAACCTCCTCAAGTTCTTCGACTACTTTCTCTCGAGCTCCTCGGTAGTCCTCCCAATCAAAACCGACACCAGCAACTCGTTCTTGAATTCGGTATGACGCCGTGAGTGGATCCAACCCACTCGCCATGCCTGCCAACACTCCCTCTGTTTCTGCTCTTTCTGACTTCTTCAGTTTCTCCCAGTCTTGGTGCTCATCATTGCCGAATAATTGTGGGTGACGCCGAACCATTTTCTCTTCGAGGCGCCGGTAGACACTTTTAGTGTCGAGACTATCAGATTCCTCAGCGACCACGATTTGAAAGGCCAAATTTAAGAGTAGGTCACCCAACTCTCCTTCAAGGTCCTCATCAGAACCCTTGCGGATTGCATCAACAACCTCATGTGCCTCCTCCAGTAGGTACGGTATAAGACTCTCAGCAGTTTGTTCTCTATCCCAGGGGCAGTTTTTTCGTAAGAACCGGACGAGTTGGGCAGCTCTTTCGAGCATACCAGGGCCTGGGAAACGAAGAGGGTCAGTCTCGATATCCTTGTTGGATTGTATCATTGAGCAAGTATCCAATTGGATGGCTCATGTTCGGAAGCCTAGTTTCTTGGCATCTTTGAGAGCCTATGTTAACTAATCCTCGTGACCGTGCTTGGGTTGAAGTCCAAGCAGATGCCCTGCTTCGAAATGTCTCTACCCTCCAACAGGTTGTAGGGCCGGGTTCCCGATTGATCCCAATGGTTAAGGCTGATGCTTATGGAGTCGGCCTATCTCAGGCCGTACAAATTTTGGAGACTACTAATCCATGGGGGTTTGGTGTAGCTACTCTGGACGAGGGGCTAGAGCTTCAAAGACTTGGTGTCATATACCCAATTCTGGTTGTCAGTCCTCTCCCACCTGCATCCACTGAAGCGGCTGTGGAGGCAGGACTGCAGCTTGGTATCTCCAATCCCGAAGCCCTTAGCCTAGTGACTGATGCTGCTGAGCGAGTTGGCCGAGTTGCGGAGATTCATATTGAGATTGACACGGGTATTGGCCGAGCTGGCTTCAATTGGAAGGATGCTAGCAGTTGGAAGTATGACCTGGATCATGCGGTAAATCTTGGTGCCAGATGGGTGGGCTCTTACACTCATCTCCATTCAGCCGATGAAGATCATGACACAGTCCTAGAGCAATGGACGCGTTTTCAGGAGGCACTCAGGCAGCTAGATGTTCCGGATAGCGTGCTAATTCATATAGTAAACAGTGCTGGTGCGTTGCGATTTCCAGAACTCGCAACCTCGGCAATACGCACCGGGATCTTTCTTTACGGTGGCAGGGCGGGTGTGGGTCTCCCGGATCCTGAGCCGGTCGTGTCTGTCTACGCCCGGGTCATTCACATCCGGCAAGCTCATGCAGGAGACACTGTCGGATATGGTGCTACCTACCGAGCTGAAGCCAACGAGTGTTGGGCGAGTCTCGGGATCGGGTATGGGGATGGGATCCCGAGGCTGTTGGGAAATCGAGGATCGATTGTGATTCACGGCTGTCGCGCACCGATCATCGGACGGATCTCAATGGATGTAACAGTGGTAAACATTTCTGAGATCCCGAATGTATCTTTGGGTGACGTAGCCACGTTGATCGGTTCAGATCAAGATGAGCAGATTACAGTTGATGACGTTGCAGAACAGGCGGATACGATTGGATATGAGATTCTCACAGGACTCTCGCCTCGTCTCCCCAGGATTTGGAAAGGGTTAGATGAACAGTAATCATAAATCAGACTCCTCTCTTCCAGCATGCTTACCAGGGCTGGATGAGGTGAATTCCTCAGATGAAATAACGTGCATAGATCACTAACTTTTAGCCTGATTGGCCTGGTTTCTATAGGTATAGCGGCGTGCCAAGAGGAGAATCCCACGGCCTTTGCTTCAGACCTCTTACTCAAGGAGCCGATAACCCTTGAGATCGAAATCCCCTGGGAGGACTTTGCTTCAGACCTGGAAGTATTTGGCGGATATGGAGCCCCATGGGAACTTGGAACCGGAGTCGTAGCCAAGGGGTTTGCAGAAATTCTTAACGCACGCACCCTAGTTCGGTTCGCAGCCTACCCCAAGGTGCATCAGGTTCGGGATACCACAGGAACTACTCGCGCTGACTCAAGTTTGACATTTGTTGGGGGCAGAGTCGTTGCTTTTTTTGACACGATTGCCAGCACTAATAATGGCCCAGTAGAGCTAGGTTTGGGCGCGACCCAAACGCCTTGGGATAAAAGGACAGTGACGTGGGTGACCGCTGTGGATACCCTGAATGATCTGAGACTATGGCCTCAGCCTGGAGCTGGTCCAGTGACCTCAATTGGCACAACCGTATGGGATCCCGCTGAAGGTGACTCCGCTTGGTTCGAGCTGGACTCATTACAAGTGGAGGCTTGGGCAGATACCGCGGATGTTAGTCGAGGTGCCCGCATCGAATCATTCACGGACAATGCTCGTTTGCAGGTCTCTAGGGTAGTCCTAAGGCTCGACACCCGTCCGAGCTCTAATCCAGATACGATTATCGTGCTGAGTGCTCAGCGTGATGAGATAAGTTTTGTGTACGATCCAATCCCAGAGGCACCTGCGAATGGTATCCGGATTGGCGGAGCTCCTGCATGGCGAACAGTGCTCAACGTGAAGATTCCTACTCATCTGGATGGACCTGCTGAGCTATGTGTAGCTGCGGGTGGATGTCCACTAGAACTTAAACCACTAGAGTTGAACTATGCTGCGATTACCCTGAAAAGCGAACGGGGTGAACAAGCTTTTCAGCCGACGGATTCTATCGGATTGGACGTTCGCCAGGTTCTGAGACGAGATGCTCTACCGAAGGCACCGTTGGGTGAATCACTCACGGGTTTGTTAGGACAACGGGTTGGACCTGATGCTTTTGGCGCGAAATCCGGAACAGACATTGAAATTCCAATTACAGAGTTTGTCAGAGACCTCTTAGGCAGCCAAGATGGGATGAGCCCTACCAAGACATTGGCTTTGTTATCGGTGTTTGAGCCGATCTCAATTGCATATGCGTCTTTTCACGGACCGGGAGATGAGAATGGTCCCGTTCTCAGATTGGTAGTCACTGTGGGTCGAGCAATGGAATTGCCATGAAGCAGTTCATACGGACTTTGGTTCTTGTACTCGTTATCTCTCTGGTCGCTACTCCCTCAAGTGCCCAATCTCTCTACAATGCAGCGGGTCTGGGTCTCCCGGTCGAGGCAATCGATGGTCGTGCTCGAGCACTTGGGAACTTAGGGATCGGGCTTTGGGGAAGTGGTTTGCTACCTGGTGATCCTGCAGCAGCGGGAATGTTCATTGTGCCGACAGCGGTAATTGTGGGTCAGCCATCGTGGGTGGACTACGACCATGAATCAGGAAACTCAGGAAGTATCCAAGGAAACCGTTTTCCGTTGATGGGGGTCGGTTATCCAGGCTTCTCTGGCATATTCACATTGAGCCTCAGTTCATTCCTGGATCAGCACTACAAGAGTCAGAGGTCTTTAGAGTTAGACCTTAGAGGGGAGAAGAGTGAAGTCACAGATTTCTTCGAACAGGATGGATCGATCGGGAGCCTAAATTTTGGGTACTCAAGACCTATAGGCACCAGTGCTGCGCTCGGATTTAGTTTGGGTCGCTATGCGGGTTCAATACTGCGCCAACTTGAGCGCGACTTTAGCACGTTATCGTTTCCTGGAGCCCTGGAGTCATACCAGACGAGTAGTCGTTGGACGTATTCAGGAACTTCTCTAACCGGTGGAATGGCCGCGAATCTCGGTACGTTCGCCCGAGTGGCAGCCAGTGTTACTTGGTCCGGTGATTTAAATGCAACTGCGTCTGATGATACCCCAGGTATGGACCGGAGTTTTTCCCTGCCGATGCAGTATCGTCTTGGCACCAGCATCGTGCTTGCACCTGGGCTCATGATCACTGCTAGTGCGATACGGGCGGATTGGGCGGACATTGAGAGGGACCTTGATACTCCAGCCACGGTAGGGAGCACAAGCAATATCGGGGTTGGAGTCGAGCTCTCACGGGCGAATATTTTCGGCCTGGCACTCCCTCTTCGGTTTGGATACCGGACTGGCAAGCTACCCTTCTCTCTTGGAAGTGGTGTCGCGACAGAACGGATCTTCTCTGCTGGGCTCGGACTTTCTTTGAGTCAGGCTGACGATATCGTACTAGGTGGTGTAGATGCTGCTATTGAACGTGGCCGAAGATCTGGTTCTGTTCTCACAGAAGCGTTCTGGCGAGCGACGATATCACTCCGGGTTTCCGGATACTAGCTCAATAGCGGTCCAAAGCACTTCAACGAGACCATACTCACCTTGCGCGTTCTTTTTCACACATTTGGTTGCAAAGCAAACCAATATGACACGGAACGCATGCGTCAGGAGCTTGAAGCTTGGGGAGCTAAGACGACCACCAAACGTGCAGAGGCTGATGTTTTTGTTGTAAATACGTGTACAGTGACCAATCAAGCCGATGCGAATGCACGCCGTTTTATTAGACGACTGCAGCGTGAAGTGCCATCCGCACAGATAGTTGTGTCCGGTTGCTCCGCTGCTCTCAACCCTGACGCCTATCATTCCATGGATGGCGTATCAGGAGTAGTGGAGGGGCACGATCCGGTAGCGGTTGCATCGCTAGTAGCATCGAATGTTCCTGTACAAATCGAACTTCGATCCTCGCTAGACCGCATCGACACTGAACCGATAGGAGGAGAGCTCCTTCGGGTGCGTCGAGGCGCAGCTCGTGGTTGGCTTAAGGTCCAGGACGGGTGTGACCGCAAGTGTGCCTTCTGCGCTACGAGGCTGGCCCGCGGACACTCGCGTTCGCGCCACCCAAGTCAGGTACTCGCAGAAGCAAAACTTTTGGCTGAAGTACATGCGGAACTCGTCATTACTGGGATCCATATCGGACACTATGGAAAGGACCTTGCTCCAGAGTGGACATTATCCAGGCTTGTAGCCGAGCTAATGGAGAAACTCCCAGATGTTCGTTTTCGGTTGGGTAGCATTGAGGCGACCGAGATTGATGACCTCACCATCGAATTATTGGCGACCTCGGGCGGACAACTTGCGCCCCACCTACATATGCCACTCCAGAGTGGAGCTGATCCAGTTCTTAAGCGAATGCGGCGTTGGCATACCAGGGAACAGTACCGGTGCCGCGTACTTGAGATCGCTGATCGAATCTGGCCACTTGGACTCGGAGCTGATGTGATCACGGGATTCCCAGGTGAGACGCCGACAGACCATGCAGCAACGTGTAGTCTTACTAGGGAGCTGCCGTTCACATATTTGCACGTGTTTCCTTTCTCTCCGAGAGATGGAACGGTGGCTGCGGGCCTTCCGAACCCCGTCCCGCAGCGGATTGCGGGAGAACGGAGCCGAGAACTTCGAGAGATGGCTAACGATAAAGGACTGGCATATAAGGCGTCTCGTGTTGGCGGGCCTGCAGAGGTTATTGTCGAGGGTGAGAGTGGGACAGCCCTTACCGGAGATTACCTGCGGGTAGGCCTCATCGGCTTAGACCGAGACAGTGATGGTTTGTCGGGGCCTCGGTATAGTGGCACTCTGCAGGGTGACAAGGAGCATTTATACATTGAATTATCTCATAACCTTGCTGCCATTCTAGGATGACCAAGAGTACTCGCTCGAAACGTGTGTACGTCGAGACGTATGGGTGCCAGATGAATATTAGTGACGGTGAGCTTATGGAAGGTATCCTCGCGAATGGTGGATTCGAGATTGTCGAAGCACCTGAGGATGCGGATGTAGTCTTGGTGAACACATGTGCAATCCGCGAGCATGCAGAGAACCGTGTGCTCGGCCGTGTAGCCCAGCTTAATGGCCTCAAACGTGAGCGGCCCGAACTAGTGATTGGTGTCACAGGATGCATGGCTCAAAGGATGGGAGAAAGTCTTTTTGAGCGGGCACCGTATGTAGATTTGGTGATGGGCCCAGACGGTTATCGTGGCCTACCGGATGCACTTGAGAACCTTGAGGGATACCACAGTGCTAGGGGGAGCAATTCAAAGATTCGTGGTCCTCAACTTGCTATCCTAGACCTCAGCTTAGGCGAGAATTATCAAGGTTTAGAGCAAAGACGTACGGAGGGACCCACAGCGTGGATCCCTATCCAGCGTGGCTGTAACCACCGATGCACGTTCTGTATCGTTCCCTATGTTCGGGGTCCAGAGAAGAATCGAGACCCGCTAGAGATCCTGAATGAAGTTCGCGATTTAACATCAAGGGGAGTTACAGAGGTCACACTGTTAGGGCAGACCGTAAATTCTTACATATCGATGGACCTTAGCTTTCCCAATCTGCTATCGGAGGTCGCCCAAGTAGAGGGAATTCGGCGTGTGCGATTCACTTCACCCCATCCGAATGACGTCACGCCAGAGCTTGTAGAGGTGATGGCGACTGAACCAGCGGTTTGTGAGCACCTACATCTTCCCGCACAATCGGGTAATAATCGCACTCTGAAGCGCATGCTTCGAAGGTACTCAGTGGAGGTCCTTCTAGAGAAAGTCGAGATGGTGAGGGCGGAGATTCCTGAAATAGCACTCTCTACTGATATCATTGTGGCTTTCCCGGGTGAGACTGACGAAGAGTTTCGGGATACACTGGAGTTGATGAGGACAGTTCGCTTTGACGAGGCGTTCACCTATAAATACTCGCCTAGAGAGGGAACTCCTGCGACACGCTTACCTGCTGATGAATTCGTTCCTACGCTCGAAGCTCAAGCAAGGCTGGAGGAGCTCATCGAAGTGAGTCGCGGTATCCAAGCTGAGATTAATGCTAGGGAGATAGGACGGATTGATGAAGTTCTCATAGAGCGTGTGGGACGGTACCCAGGCCAAATCCTAGGTCGGACGCGTAGAAACAAGGTCGTCGCCTTCGATGGTGATTCAGGGCGGATTGGATGTTATACCCACGTAGGGTTGGAAAGGACGACAGGGGCGACGTTCGCTGGAAAGGAGACTAGCCAACCCGAACTGGTGGGACAGAGTTGAGTAGAATCATCCGTGCAATAGGTATCCTATTGGTTGTGGGCTTGGCAGTGCTACTGCAGTCGCTTAATGGCTCGGAGACGGTGACCTTGAAGCTGGGCGTAATAACCCTGTACGATGTTCCTATCACAGCGGTAGCCTTTTTTGGCCTGTTGGCAGGGATGGTTATCATGCTTGTCACTAGTATCCATAGTGACTTAAGGGTTAGACGAATCCTCCGAGACCGACTCACAGAAGAGGATAGTGAGGAGAAGGCCCGAGTCATCGACCACAGACAGCACGATTTATTCGGGAAAGATGAGGAAGAAGGCTAAGGATTAGTGGGGCAAGGTTTCGGAGAGTGTTAGGTCGATTTCAGCGATCGCTGGTGAACAAGGTCAGCGCATGTTTGTTGGATTCTCCTATACCTTTGGAGCTCATTTCTTACGAACCACAAATAGTACTGAGAATGAGAAGTTATGGCTCAAGAAGAAGCAGATTCTCAAGCCTGATTACTGGGTTAGTTGAGCACTATATTACCCATAAAGCTTTGTGAATCTTGACCTGGCCAGACTCCTTTTCTATCCTCCGCTCCTTCCATCTGCGACATCTCTGGTTCCCGGTTTATGCTTGAAAAACAAGGCCTTACGATTTCCCGTTTTCTAGTCGAGCAGGAGCGTAAGATGCCTAGGGCAACCGGTGTGTTCACGGGTTTGGTCAACGACATTGCTTTAGCAGCTAAGATTATCTCTCGTGAGGTTAATCGTGCGGGATTAGCTGAGATGCTAGGGGATACAGGGGAAGAAAACTCCCATGGGGAGCGAGTTCAGAAGCTCGACATTTTTGCGGATGAGGTGATGCGCCAAGCCCTACATCACACGGGCCTAATCACCTGCATGGCTTCTGAGGAGAAAGAGTTTTTTTGGCCGGTGCCGGACAGCTTCCCATCTGGAGAATACGTCGTCATTTATGATCCACTGGACGGCTCGTCGAACATCGACGTGAACGTATCAATCGGAACAATCTTCAGCATTCATTCCAAGATCTCTAGTTCAGAGCGGGGAGAACTGAGGGACTGCTTGCAAGCTGGTAAACATCAGGTTGCAGCAGGTTATGTCCTCTATGGATCATCCACCATGTTTGTATATACCACAGGCAGGGGAGTACATGGCTTCACGCTTGACCCTTCTCTCGGAGAATTTGTTTTAAGTCACGAAGGCATGTGTTTCCCTGACCCCCCCCGCCGGG